>WNGM01000194.1_pt1 | contig 53762 bp, 40 predicted proteins | sample 5400571 | NCBI WGS metagenome assembly WNGM01 (sample SAMN13153378, study PRJNA577476) | soil metagenome | isolation source: 100 cm soil or saprolite under Garry oak tree replicate 2 | place: USA:California | collected 2016-06-15 | reverse complement strand
CGATCACGTGCGCCAGCGTTGGGAAGTCGCGGAGCTTGAGGTCGTCGTCGCGGGGGATGGCGAACCGCTCCCGGACCGCGGCGAACACCTCGGCCTGCTTGACCGTGTCCACCCCGAGGTCGGCCTCCAGATCCAGGTCGAGGTCGAGCAGGTCACGCGGGTAGCCGGTGAGGCTCTCCACGATGTCCAGAACGGCTGCCGGGACCGGATCCTCAACCTGGGGCGCAGCCGGGGCCGGGGCGGGTGCTGGTGCGGGGGGGTGCGCCGGGACAGTTTCCGGGGGCGGCTGTTGAGCCATTCCCCGGGCTGCGGCGGGCAAGGCCGTGCTGGCCGGAGCGGCCTCCGTAACCGGCAGTGCGGCGGGCGCGGCCGCCCTGGCCGCCACGGTGACCGGAGCGGCCCCGGTGGCCGCCACAGTGGTTGGCGTGGCCGGGACTGTGGGCACCCGGGTCACGCCGTCGTCGGCGATGCGCAGCCTGCGCTGGACGACTTCCAGCCGGGCATCGTCGTGGCCGCTCATCCGGGCCAGCCACGAGCGCCACACCGCCTCGTCGGTGATCCGGTAGCCGAAGCCGAGTTCGCTCGGCGCGTGGTGCCGACCATCGGGCGGCTCGACCCAGTGCATCAGCGTCATGGCGATCTGCGAGCCGAACCCGGCGGCGAGGCGGAGTGCGTAGGTGACGGGATAGGTGCCGCCGAGGGAGAGGTTCAGCTCGCCCAGTTCCGGGTCGGGCTCGCGGTAGTTCGGGACCGGCGGGACGATTCCCGTTTCCAGCGCTTTGACCGCCACGACCTCTTCGATTCCCGCACCCATGGCGTGGCCGGTGAAGCCCTTCGTGTTCGCGATGACGATGGCGTCCGCGGTGGCGCCGAAGACGTGGCGCAGGGCGTTTATTTCTGCCGAGGCGCTGCCGCCGCGAGCGGGTGTGTAGGTCTCGTGTGAGACGAAGACCATTTGCGGCGCGATTGTCCTGCGGTCGATGCCCCGTCGTTCGGCCTGGCCGATGAGCTGCTCCATCATCTGACGGATGTGCTCGATGTCCAGCCTTGTGCCGTGGAACGCGCTGTTGGCGGTGACCGCCGCGAGTAGCTCGCAGATCGGCCGGATGCCGCGCTCGCGGGCCGCGGCCGCGGACTCCACCACCAGGGCAGCGGCACCTGAGCCGATGATCATCCCGTGCCGGCGCTTGTCGAACGGCAGGGCCGCGTCCTCGACCACGTCGTCTGTGGCTGCCGCACCGCTGGCCAGGAACCCGGAACCGGTCCAGGGCAGCAGCGTGTCCGAGGCGATGTCATCCGCGGATACCACCACCACGCGGCGGCAGCGGCCGGCCCGGATCCAGTCCTCGGCGACACACAGCGCTTGCGCGGTGCTCGCGCAGGCGGCGTTGACCTGCGTGTTCGGGCCCCGGGCGCCGATGAGCTCCGCGAACTGCGAGTGACCCATCGCCAGCGCCCGGAACAGGAAGCGGCGGTCGAACTTGAACGGCTGCGCCTCCAGCGTGTGGCGCAGTCCGGCGATGCGCCGGTCCACCTCGCTGGCCGCAGGGTCCTGGGCGCTCATGCGCTGGCGCACGTCCTCCAGCGTCTCGAGCTCGTGCCTGCGGGCACGGTCCTCGTGATAGTGGTTCAGGTCGTCCGCGAACGAGTCGTAGCCCGGGAACGCCGAGGCGAACACTACACCGGTGTCGTCGCGCATCGCGTCAGGCAGCCCCCAGCGGTCCGGGAGCTGTGTCCCGAGCGTGGTGGTGTGGTAGTGCCGTACCAGGGGGATGCCCGCGTCCCGCAGCGCATCCAAGCCGGCGCCGATCGCCAGCCGCGTGCAGGTGTCGAGCGCGGCGTTCCGGTCGGCGTCCACCCCGAATTCCCCGACGACGTCGAAGGATCCGTACCGGCCGGCCAGCTTGATAACATCACCCTCGCTCTCGATCGTCTCGAAGACTGGATCACCGCTCTCGCTCTTCACCAGACGGGTGATGTGCTTGTCGACCATCTCGCGCCGGACCTGACGCGGGATGACGTCGATGAACTGCTGGCCGGCCAGGATCCGCGCGACGTTCTCGTCGTCGAACACCCGCTCGGTGCCCGGCAGGCCAAGCGCGGCCCCGGTGATGACAACCGGCTCAGGCCGGGGCGGCGCCATGCCGTCTGGGGCGGCGACCGGCCCGGTCGCGTACCCGGCGGGCCCGCTGGCCCGGGATTCATCCGTTCCCGCCAGGATGCGGCGGCCCTGGTCGATGAGATCGGCCACGAGGTGGCCGAGTTCGGCGTAACGATCAGTGGACATCGGAGCCCCCTGGGCAGTGGCAGTGGGTGCGGCGGCCCGTCCGGCCGGTACGCCGGCCGCGGCCGGCTCAGGCCGGGATGCGGTTGCGGGCGAAGACAGGACCGCAGGCGAAGACAGGACCGCAGGCGAAGACAGGACCGCAGGCGAAGACAGACCGGCGGGCGCCGGTGCGTAGCCGAGGCCTGCCGCGTACAGGCCGCACAGCGCGGCGTTGAAGGAAGGGATGTCCCCGAACTTCGGATGGTTGGTGAACAACGAGAAGACGTCCGTGTCTGCCCCAAGCACGTCGTCGGTGAAGCCCTGCAGTGCCTTCTTCGGCCCGACCTCGATGAATACCCGCGCCCCAGCCTCGTACAGGGTCTGCAGTCCCTTGACGAACTGGACCGGCGAGGCGACCTGGCGGCCGAGGATGTCGAGCATCCACTCGGTCACGCCGGGACCGGTGAGAGGGTAGAACTCACCGGTCACGTTGGCCACGATCGGCACCACCGGCGGCCGCAGCCCCAGCCTGGCAAGCTGCCGCCGCAGCGGCTCGCTGGCCGACGCGACGATCGATGTGTGGAAGGCCATGCTGACCGGGATGCGCAGGGCGGTGTGCCCGGCCTCGGCGAACTTCGCGACCGCCTGCTCGACGGCCTCGGTGGTGCCGCCGATGACAGCCTGGTGGTGGCTGTTGATGTTGGCCATGACGACATACCCGTCCGCCGTCGCGAGGATCCGCTCGATCTCGCCGAGCGGGGCCATGACGGCCGCCATCGCACCAGGGTCGGGGATGTCGAGGTTCGCCATCTCACGGCCGCGGGCACTGACCGCTTCCAGCGTGGCCTCGAACGAAAGCGAGCCAGCCGCCATGAGCGCGCCGTACTCACCGACGCTGTGCCCCATCACCATGTCCGGCCGCACGCCGTACCCGGCGAGCAGCCGGGTGAGCGCCAGGTCGCTGGCCATCACCGCCGGCTGGGTGATCTCGGTCTGCAGCAACTGCTGCTCGAGCCGGGCGACGGCGGCCGGGTCGCTGGCGTCGATAAAGATGTATTCGCTCAGCGGCTTGCCAAGCAGCGGCGCCGTGATCTGGTCCGCCTCGGCGAACGTCTGCGCCACAATGGGCTGCGTTTCGCGTAGCTCGCCGAGCATGTTCACGTACTGCGAGCCCTGCCCGGTGTAGAGGAAGGCCACCTTGGGCGCGGGGCCGCGGCCGATGAAGACGCCGCGGGCCCGCAGCATCTTCTCCGCCTGCCGGTTCCCGCCGGCCAGCGCCTTCGCTGCCCGGTGCGCCTTGTCCGCAAGCTCGGCCGGGCTGCCGTAGTCGATGGCCGCCCTGACCTGCGCGCCTGCCAGGGCGGGGTTCGGCGGCGCGGGCGGTGCCGCGTGGCCGGCCGCCGCCCGGTCGGCCAGGCGCGTCAGCTCGGACGCCACCTCAGCGTTACTGTCTCCGCCCACCACCAAGGCTCCCCGCAGGGGCATCATGACTTCCGCCGCAGGCCGCCCGCTGCCCGCCGCTGCCGTCGGTCGTGCCGACTGCCCGCTGGTGCTGCGGTCCGCCTGGCCACTGACGGCCGCGGCTTCGCGCACGTCCGTCCCGGCGAATGTCCGCCGGTCGTCACTGCGGTACCGGCCCGGCACGTATTCCTCGACCACCGCGTGGAAATTGGTGCCGCCGAAGCCGAACGCGCTGACGCCGCCGCGCCGCACACCGCATGCGGGCTGCGGCCACTCGCGCAGCTCGGTGTTCACCTGGAACGGGGAAACCGCCCAGTCGACGTTCGGGTTCGGGTCGCGGAGGCTCAGGCTCGGCGGCAGCACCTTCTCATGCACGGCCATGGCCAGCTTGAACAAGCCGGCCGCGCCCGCGGCACCTTTAAGGTGGCCGATGTTGGACTTCACCGAGCCGAGCGCGATGGAGCCTGGCGCGATGGTGCCGGGGCCGAAAGCGGCGGTGAGGCTTTCCAGCTCGGCGGCGTCACCGACGCGGGTCGAGGTGCCGTGGGCCTCGATGAGGCTCGCGGTGAGCGGGTCGGCGCCCGCGTTCTGCCAGGCCCGGGCGATCGCGATTCGCTGCCCGGCCGGATTGGGGGCCGTGATGCCCTTGCCCCTGCCGTCGCTGGAGCCCGCCACGCCAAGGAGCACCGCGTAGATCCGGTCGCCGTCCCGCTCGGCGTCGGCGAGACGCTTGAGGACGAACAAAGCCGCACCCTCGCCCATGACGAAGCCGTCGGCGCCGGCGTCGAACGGCCGGGTGCCGGTGGCGGACAGCGCCCCGATCTTGCAGAACTTCACGAACGAGGTAGGGCCCATGTTGCGGTCCACCCCGCCGGTGACCACCGCGTCGTACTCGCCGCGGGCGAGCCCCTGGGCGGCCGCGGCCAGCCCGGCGAGTGCCGACGCGCAGGCGGCGTCGGTCGTGTAACTGGGCCCGCGGAAGTTGAACAGGTTCGCGACCCGGCTGGCCACGATGTTCGCCAGTTCGCCGGGCATGGTGTCCTCGGTGATGTCGGGAAACTGGCTCACGAAGGAGTGGGTGGTCTCGCCGATGATCGTTTCCCGGGTGGCGGCGGGCAGCGCGGCGAACGCCGCGGAGCGGGCGAGTTCCCTGGTGAACTCGGGAAGCTGAATGCGCAGGTTCGTCGCGTAGTGCTTCTCGCCGCCCAGGGCATTGCCGATCACCACCGCGACCCGTTCCGGGTCAACGTTCCAGCCCGGCCAGCCGGCGTCGGTGAGTGCCGCGTGCGCCGCGGCCACCGACCACTTCTGGGCATCGTCCATCTGGTCGCTGACCCTGGGCGGCAGCGGCAGGCGCCAGCCCATGGGGTCCCAGGGAAACTCACGGACCCATCCGCCGATGCGCGAGTAGGTCTTGCCCGGGGCGCGCGGGTCCGGGTCGTAGTACAGGTCCGGGTCCCACCGGTCCTTCGGCACGTCGGTGATGCAGTAGCGGCCCTCGGTGATGTTTTGCCAGAACGCCGCCGCGGTGGGTGCCTGGGGCATGATGGCGCCCATGCCGACGATGGCGATCGGCTGCGGTGCGGCGGGCGGGGGCCGGTGAGCGTCGTGCTGGTTCGGGATCATCACGTCTGGACCTCCGTATCGGCTCCCGGGCCGGCCCGCCCGTAGAGAGCGTCGGCAACCCGGTCCATGTCGGCCACCAGTCCCGACTGCGCCGCCTGCACAGCGTCGAGCCCAAGGCTGGTTGTGAACTCGGCAGCGCCGCCAGCTCCGATCACCCAGCGCAGCCCGTCGCAGGCCACCTTGTGGGCGGCGTCACGCGCGAAGACGCGGCTCATCGCGGCCAGAGCCGGCGGGTCGAAGCGGTGATCCGCCTTTTCCGGCAGCGCCCGGTCGAGCGCCGCCGCCGCACGGCGGGCGAAGCAGCCAGCGCCCTCGGCGTGCGCGATCAGTTCACCGAGGCGCAGCAGGACATGCTGGTTGCGGGTGAGCCGGCCGGTGCGGCATGCCTCCAGCACCCCGGCCAGGGCCTCACTGGCCAGCGCCGCGGTGCCAGCGCCGACCCCGGGCTGGCGCGCGTGCAGCGCGCGCAGCTCGGACGCCACCTCGCGGTAGTACCGGCCGGCCGACTTCAGGTGCTGCTGCCAGCGGTCGCGCGCGATGGTCATCTCCATGATCTCGGAGGTGCCTTCGTAGATCGTGGTGATGCGGACGTCCCGCTTGATCTTCTCCACCAGGTACTCGCGCGTGTAGCCATAGCCGCCGTGGGCCTGGATGGCGGCGTCGGCCGCCGCGTTCCCGGCCTCGGTGGCCAGGTACTTCGCGATGGCACCCTCGGTGTTCAGCGCTCCCCCAGCGCCCTCCCCGGCGTCGATCCGCCTGCTTGGCTGACAACGGTGCGCCGCCCTGGATCCGGGTGGTGGAGTACCCGATGGCACGATCGAGCGCGGACCACCCGCCACCGAGGCCGAACGCCGCCACCATGAGCCGCGTATAGCCGAATACCTGCTGTGCCTGGATGAGGCCCTGCCCCTCGGCGGCCCCGACCAGGTTCCCGGCGGGCACCAGGGCATCCTCCAGGAACAGCGCGGCGGTGTTGGAGAGCCGGATGCCGTGCTTGTCTTCCGGCTTGTTCTGGGTGAACCCTTCCGTGCCGCGATCGAGCACGAACCACGACGGTCCGCCCGGCGCGCTGGCCAGGATCGAGTACTTGTCGGCGATCCCGCCGTTGCTGATCCACTGCTTCCGCCCGTTGAGCCGGTAGCCGGTGACGGCGCCGTCGGTCACCACCGGGGTCGCGGTGGTCTTCAGTGCGGCGAGATCGCTGCCGGCATCAGGCTCGGTCGCCCCGTAGGCGTAGAGGACGCCCTTGTCCGCGATCTCGGTCAGCCATTCGCGCTTCTGATCGGGCGTGGCCCCGACAAATATCGGGTCACTGCCGAGGAAGGTGGCCAGGACGCTGGTCGCGATGCCGATGTCCAGCCGGGCCATCTGCTCACACACCCGGTAGACATCCATCGTGTCGCCGCCCATCCCGCCGAACTCCTCGGGAATGAACAGGAGCTGGACCCCGAGCTGATCGCTGCACATGCCCCGGACCACGTCCTCCGGGCACACGTCGTCGTGGTCCAGCTGGAGCTGCCGCTCCTGGGGGATGGCGTCCGAGACATAGTCACGGATCGCCTCCAGGGTCATCTTGAGTGTCTCGGCGTCGAGGCCGGCCTGGGCCACTGCCTCGCCGGGGCTAGTTATCAGAGTCATGACGGCACCACTCCCTGCCTTCGACCATTGACCGGCGGGGGTGGCGGCGGAAGGGCCGTAGGTCCCTGTAAGCGCGAGGACATCGGTCGTTCGCCTGCCGGTAAACAGCCCTGGTGGGAGGCATGGGCAAACTGTGGCCCCAAGGACCGCAGCCGGGTTCGAGTGAGGTAACGGACTGGCGGGGCGGCTGACGCGCCGACGGGCGGCTGAGGCCGCGGAAAGGGGCCAATGATCGTTGACCAAATCGTCCGGGCCAGCTCACGGTGGGGGGGCTGAGCTTTCGTCTCCCGTTTCCGGCGGCACCTGACGGTAGAGGGCTAGGGCGACGGTGATGCCCGCGCCGACCGCAAGCACGAGGGTATTGCGCGCTTCGCTGAGCCGGCCGGACTTCATCGCGGTCTCGAGTGCCGCGACGGGTCCCGCGGTGTAGGCGCCGTCCATGTCTTCGGCCGTGAAGATGACCCGGTCACCCGGGAGGCGGAGCCGCGCTCGCACGGGATCCAGGAACTCCGGTGCGGAAGGGGCGGGGACGAGCAGGTCGATTTCGTCGATGCTCATACCCAGGCGGCTCAGGAAGCGCCAGGTCGCCTCCTCCGCGCAATCGGCGCAATGCGCCAGATATCCAGGCTGCTCGCAAAGGAGCATTTCGCTGTGGCCTGCTGCTCGCCCCGGGACGCGAAGCCCGCGCCGCGGCCGCCACGTCAGCCCGCTGACCAGCAGGCTTTCGAACTCCGGAAATGTTTCGGCGTGAAAATCCGTGAACCCGGCGATGCTGTCGTCACGGCCGAGCAGCAGCGCGCCGCCGGTCGGCCGGATGAGGGCAGATCCGGGCTCCTTGGGATTCGGATTCACATCGCTGGTCACGATCAGGCCCAGGTTGATGACGCCCGAACGCAGCAGGCCCGCCTGAAGCTGGATGGCGCTGATCACTCCGCAGGTGCCGTTGGCAACGTCGAATGAGAAAGTGCCGTGCCCGCCGACCGGCGGCTCGCCCAGGTTGGCACCGATGTCCTGTTGGATGAGGGCGGCGAGTGCGGGCTCGCCCAGGTGATCTTCCCGGTAGACACCGGTGTTGATCAGCAGGTCGACATCGCTGGCTTGTCTTCCGGCATGCGCGAGGCAGGCCCGGGCGGCGGCATCGGCGAGACGCCGCGCGCTGGGCCTGCGGATGCCATGACTAGCCATCGTTGCGGCGGCTTCAATGCGTGTGCCCATAGCGGTCCACCTGGCTGTCGATGGTCAAAATGGCGATGCCGATCTCGATGCCGGAAGCGAGGGAAAGCAGCATCACCCGGTCTCCCTTGCGCACCCGCTGCTCCTCCAGGTACTTGTGGAGTGCCACAAACAACGTCGTCGACGCCGTGTTGCCGTTCTCTTCCAGGTTGACGACCACGTGTTTCGGCTTGGCCCCAAGACGGCGGGCGAATTCGGCCGTGCCCTTGCGGATGGCCCGGGCCGAGGTCTGATGCGGAATCAGGTAGTCGATATCGCCCAGGTCGATGCCAGCTTCCCCGAGCACCTCGGCCAGCAGCGGCACCATGTCCTCGATCGCCACCTTCTGCAGCTTCCTGGACCTGGTATACATCTGAGCCCCCGGGCCTACCGTGCTGGGGAAGGCGAGGCACAGGCGGCTGTGCTCGGCGAGCGTGGTGAAGCCGATGACCTCGATGCCCGCGGCATCCTTGGGTGCCCGTTCCACGATGACGGCGGCACCGGCGTCACCAAGCGTGAGCGACGCAAGCTGCTTGCTGAACAGCGAGCGAATCTGCTTGGCCGCGTTCCAGCCCAGATGGGAGATGTACTCGCCAGAAACCACCATCCCGCAGCTGATCTCACCTCGCGCGATCAGGTCCTGAAGGAGGAACACGCCGGTCAGCATGCCGGCGCACGCGTTCGAGAGATCGAAGCTCTGCGCGCCAGCCGCGCCGATCGCTTGCTTGACATACAGGCTGAGCGGCGGCTCGAAGCTTTGCGACATCCCGCCCCTGGACCGGGTAATGCTGCAGCTGATCAGCATCTCGATGTCTGACGCCTGGTGCTCCGAATGAGCCAGGCAGTCACGGGCGGCGCCGGCCGCCAGGGTGAAGGAGTTTTCGCCCGGTCCCACAACGTGACGCTCGTGGATACCGGTCAGCCGTTCGAGCTGGATGCGCGTGCGATGCCTGGTCTGGCCCAGCAGCTCTCTTGTCGTCAGCCTCCCCGCGGGGAGCTTTGTGCCAATGCTGTCGATCCGGCATCCCCAGGCGGTCTGGGAGGCGGGCGATTCCAGCACGGCCCAATGTTCCGCCTGCTCATTACGATCGCCGACCATCGGGAGCCCCTCCCTACGGGGATAGCGCGTTACGCCTATCTGTGATCAGTGTCTGGTTCTTGGGCCCCCGCAGTAGGGGCGAACGTCCCACCAGCGGGCCGTTCAGCCTGATCCTGGAGACTGTGCGTGTGGATAGGGTGCAGCCATCTTCACTTCGCCCCGCGCGCAGGCGACGCTGAGTCCCGTGGCGTGGACCGGGCCACAGGCCGGCGCGGCCGGTGCGCCTTCCGGTCAGGCTGGCCGGCCTTCCGCGCCGCCCGGCCGCTGCGCCGGGCGGCTTCCCGGAGTTCAGCGACGCTATCCTCGATGCCGCGGGCCAGCACATCGAGGTCTGGGTTCGCGGCGAAGTCGCCCGTGACGCCGAATGTGACGTTGCCGCAGTATGTGAAGATCGACACCCCGATGCGAACAGTTGTGGCGATTGGCACGTACGGGATGATCTCCAAGAGCTTGCGGCCCATCCCGTACAGCGGCTGCTGGGGGCCCGGCACGTTGGTGGTAACCGTGACGATCTCCCGCTGGGGCAGCGAGAACGCCAGCCGGACTCCCCGCGATATCACCGGGAACGGGGCGTAGCGGCCCAGTGAGACCAATGCCTCACCGACCCTTGCTTCCTTGCTCGCCTTCAGGCCAGACAGTTCGGCACGGACGGCCGCGAGCCGTTCCTTGGGGTCGGCAATATGGACGGGGAGATAGGCCAGTACCGCGGACACCTGGTTCTCATAGACGCCCTCGTCGCCTGGGAGCCGTAGGGAAACCGGAACCAGTGACGGCACCTTGCGCGGTTCAGGTTCCTCGTCACGGGCGAGCAGGAGCGTCCTGAAGCCGCCGCTGATCGCGGCCAGGACAACGTCGTTCACCGTGCCGCCGAGCTTCTGCTTGATCATCTTGATCTCATCGAGCGAGGCGCGGGCCCAGAGGTACCGCCGCTGCTGCCCGATCTGCCCGCTCAGCGAAGACCCCGTAGCGGGCAACAGCGAAGGGGCCAGCTTCGCGACGGCCCGCATCGTGTCGGCTGCCTGCCGGACGGCACCGCCCGGGTTGGCCACCGCGCTGCTCAACGCGGAAACCTCGCGCACCGGGATCGTGACCATGTCCAGTGCCGCCTGGACGGCCAGCGACAGCGCGGAGGGCTCCGGAGGCACGGCCCGGTCGTCCACGACGGGCGGCGCAGGCTCAGGGGAAAAGTCAAAGATCACCCGGTACAGGTCGGTGCCGGAGATCCCGTCGACCATGCAGTGATGCACCTTGGATATCAGCGCCCAGCGCCCCGCACTGAGCCCTTCGACCAGCCAGTACTCCCACAGCGGGTAGTCGCGGTCCAGCCGCTGGCCCATCACCCGCGCCATCAGGTTGCAGAGCTGCTCGTCCCCGCCCGGTGCCGGAAGGGCGGTACTCCGCAGGTGGTAATGCAGGTCGAAATGCGGGTCATCAACCCAGACCGGCCGCCCAAGGCGAAATGGCACAGTGCGGAGCTTGCGGCGGTAGATGGGCACAAGCGCCAAGCGCCCGGAGACCGCCTGGAAGAACTCCTCATAGGACGGCGCCGGGCCCTCGAACACCGCGATCGACGCGATCGCCATTGATGTATGCCGGTCCTCGTCCTCCGCATCGATGAACAGGGCGTCCAGTGGGTTCAGCCGGTCCATGACGCCTCCACTCCAAACCGCGTCCAGGCCATCCAAGCGCCGCCAAGCGACGCTGGAGGCCCACGTCCAGCAGGAGCGTAAGCCGCCCGGGCTACGTTCCGAACCGTGCGATCGTCCCTTCCCGCCGGGACCTTTGGCGCTGAACACCCACGCTTGCCTGGACGTGACGCGCCCGCGCTCGTCTCCAATCTGACATGGTGGGCCCATGCCTGGCAGCGAGCGGGATCTGACAGTCGCGGTGACCGGGCCGACCGGAACCTTCGGGTTCGGCCTGGTTCCGCTGCTTCAGGCCGATGAACGGGTCGCGCGGGTCGTGGGCATCGCCCGGCGCCCCTTCGACCCGGCCGTGTACGGCTGGACGAAGCTGGATTACCGCCGCGGGGATGTCCGCGACCAGCAGGCCCTGCAGGACGCATTCGCCGGCGCCGACGTGGTGGTGCACCTGGCGTTCCTGATTACCGGCGCCGCGTCACGTCAAGTGATCAGGGCGATCAATGTCGGCGGCACGCTCAACGCCTTCCGCGCCGCGGCCGCGGCCGGAGCCCGCCGCTTCGTCTTCGCCTCCTCGGTGGCGGCATACGGCTTCCACCCGGACAATCCGGTTGGGATGACCGAGGAGTGGCCGGTGCGGCCCGCTGCACGGCTGTTCTACGCCCAGGAGAAGGCCGAACTCGAGCGTCTGTTGCTGGCTGAGGCCGCCCAGTTCCCGGGGCTGGCCGTCTACCTGCTGCGCCCATCGATCGTGCTGGGCCCGCACACCATGGGCGGGAAGGCCTTGCTGCCCGGGCCGCTTGGCCGCCTGGTCGGCCGGGTCAGCCGGCTTCCGCTGCCGGTGGTGGTGCCGGCCCTGCCGCTGCAACTCGTCCACGAGGAAGACGTGGGGCGTGCCCTGCTGCGGTGCGTCGTCGCCGGCGGGCCGCCTGGCGCCTACAACATCGCGGCCGACGGGATCGTCACCGCCGCCGACGTTGCCCGTGAACTCGGCCTGCTTACGCTGCCTGTCCCCCCTGGCCCTGCCCAGGTCATGGCGGGGGCCCTCGCCGCCGTGCCCTTCCTGCCACCGGTTGCCGGGTGGGTGGAGGCGGCCAGCCATCCGGCGATCATGGACACGACCCGGGCGAAGAAGGAGTTGGGGTGGGCCCCTCGCTTCAGCGCGCTGGAGACATTGCGTGACACCCTGCGGACGTGAGGTCTAGTCGCGGGAAAAGGCCGGGATGAGGTCGATGACGGCCGCGTTTCCTGAGCCGGAAGCCAGCAGGTTGACGAGCGGAGTGATCCATCCGCACCCGGTGAAGGGCGGCCGGTAGTACCTGCCAGCCACCCGACCGCCTTGGTCCAGGCTGAAGCCGGGCTTGGAGTGCAGCGGCACGGTGGCGTGCGTGGCGGTGCGGCAGGAATCGCCGCTGATCAAGGTCCGCCCGGCGGCGTGGCCAGCGGTGATGACCGCCTCCACCGTGGCCGTGGCCAACAGCCGGCCTTCGTGGTCGATGCGGCCTATGACGGGGGGATCGGCCCTGATCTGGACGGTGCCGCTGAACAGGCTCGCACCAAGCACCGTGCGCCTGATGGTGGACTGGTCGAGGACGAGATCCCCGGTAAACAGACCGGAGTCCGGGTCCGCGTGGACCGTTAGCGACCCGCTCAGCGGTACCCGCAAGGAATCCTTGTGGACCGTGAGAAACCCGCGCACCGTGTAGGCGATCTCGCGCATGAACTTCCTTTCCGCTGTGCGTCCCGCCAGGCGTGGCTGGACGAGCACCGTTTCTCGCGACAAGGGCCGTGACGAGATCGTATCCGTGGTGACAGCTCGGTCCGACCTGCTCACCGGGCGCCAATCGCTTGCCGCGCTGATCGCCGAGGCCGCCGTCCGCTCGTCCTGGCCGGCGGCACCGAACGCGCCACCGGCCAGGAGGAACTCGCGGCTAGAGGCCACCCCTTGGCCCCGGGTCAGGAGCCGAGCGGGTAGGAGATACCCGCGAGCGAGGTGTACTGCTGGGCCTCACTTGCCGTCAGGCTGTAGGCGTACATCTCACCATTCGGTGTGATCACTACGGTGCCGGTGTTGGCGACGCTGCCCGGCGACCAGACCATGGCCTTGATGTACAGGTAGTGCACAGGCCGGGCCGCGTTGGGCAGGACGGCGAACATCTGGCCGGTGGCGGTGGCGGACGGCTGGAGGAGCGAACCGGACAGGTAGACCACGCCGTTGCTGACCGAGTAGGACGGATCACCGGTGCCCCATTGGCTCTGGCTGGACTGCCAGCCGTTCTCCAGGGCCAGCTTGTGCGTGGCTAGCGCCGGGGCCGGGTAGGAGACCCCAGCAAGCGAAGTGAGTCCCTGGGCGTTGCTGTACGGGGTGGCCCAGGCCTGTATCGCACCGCTCGGGTGGACGATGATGAAGCCCTGGGTGCCGGCCACCGTGAACACCGTCATATACAGGACCCGCGATGGGCGCGCCGCCGGCGGGAGCACGGCGAACTCGTTGTTGGTGCCGCTGGTCTGGACGACCGAGCCGGACAGGTACACGACACCGTTCTGCACGGTCCACGCCGGGACGCCGTCTCCAGCGAACTGGCTCTGACCCGACTGCCAGCCGTTGATCAGGTTCAATTGGTGCCAGGTGACCCCGGTGATCGTGGCGGCAGTGGACCGGGCTGCGGGCGTGGCCGTGGCTGCGGACGCGCTGCCGCCCCCGACGGTGACGCCGAGCACGGCGAGGGCAGCCGCCACCACCAGGGATTGGAAAGCCCGCCCGGCCCAACGCCTGCCAGCGTCCGGTCGGCCGGTGAATTTGCGACTGCGAGAGCGGGTACGGACTGCGGCCCGGCCGTCGTTTTGCGGTTGTGCGGACATGATCGTGGCTTTCTGTGCCTGCGGGCCGCGGATCGGCCCCTTCCCGCACAGTTCTAAGCCGGAACGCCACCCACGCACCTGAGCAGCGATTGCTCATTCTGCGCGCGGCCGGTTACTCATGTTCCCGCGCGCGGCCGTCTGCGATTGACCAACGATTGCCCAATCGCACAGGGCGCCTGGTGATCAAGCCCGACGTCCCCCCGTCGTCTGACCTGCCGCGCTCAGAACCCGGCGCCGAAGTCCGAGCGCGGCACGGTCGCGAGCACCTGCTGCTGGTAGTAGACCGGCCCGCCGCCGTCCGCGGTCACGTCCGATGGGTAGTGAGTTGAAACGAACAGCCCGTAGATGTTGTGGTCGGAGACTGCCAGGCCGAAGTAGTCGCCGATGAACCCCACCGCGCAGTTGGCGTCGGCGCACACACGCTGGCTCAGCCCGCCGACACTCTGGCCCGGCTGCTCGGGATCCCAGCCGAAATCGGTGATCCGCGTGTTGCCGTTGACCGGCACCGCGCCGCTTCCGGAGTCCTTGTATGCCTGCAGCGAGGTGTTGATGCAGAAGTTTGCCTTCCCGACGTCGGCGGGCAGGACGCTCGGGTCGCTGGGGCACGGATCGCGGCGATCGTAGAAGGCCACCGCGACCGCCCCGTTCGGCCCGGCCGCGACCTCCGGCTGGAATTGATCGGTCGGCTGCCCCGGCGCGTCGGCGTTGTCGTTGACCTTCACCGGTGCGGACCAGGTGGCCCCGCCGTCGGTGGACTGGGTGAACTCGACGTCCATGCTCGTCCCGTTCCACGTTTCGTAGGCCACGTACAGGTGCCCCGGGTAGGTCGGGCTGGCGGCGAAGCTCTCGGGAATCCCCAACCGGAAGGTGGTGTTGGGCAGGCGCTGAACCGTGAAGGTCGCGGCGCGGACAAACGGGCCCCAGTGGACGCCGTCGTCAGTGGAGCGGGTGACAAACACGCTCGATGGGCCCATGCCGTTAATCGGATCCGACTCGTAGCCGAGATAGACGTTCCCGGCCGCGTCGATGGACGGATAGCTGCTGCTGTTCACCGGTCCCGACTGCGACGGCGAGGTCAGTGTGATGGCCCTGGAGAATGACAGCCCTCGGTCACGAGAAACCGCGACCCGGATCTTCGTCGTGCTGGGCCCGTTGATCACGTCCCAGGTGGAGTAGACGTGATCCTGGAACCGGTTGCCGGGGATGTCGTTGACCGCGATCCACTGCTTGTCCTCGACGTGGCCGAGCTGCAGGGCGGAGGCGTGGTTCGGCGGTTCCAGCGGCACGCCGCCGTTGCCCTTCACCCAGTGGCGGCCCATGTCGTTGGAGAACGAGACATCGATCTCGCCGTCCGGGTGCAGCGTCGATTTTCCCCAGAAGGCGTTGAACGGCAGCGTCGTCTGGTAGACGCGTCCCTTGGTGTCGAACGCGACGTTGGGGTCGGTCACATTCGTCCAGCTCGGCGGCATCGCCTGCGTTCCGGTCGAGACGCAGTCATACCCCTGCACCTGGTTGTCATCGACTGGCGTGCCCCCGAGGATGCGGTAGGAGCCGAGGTAGAAGTTGTAGAACTTCGAGTACTTATCGAAGAAGAACTTCGACGAGCCGGCCAGATCCTCGGTGCCTGGCTTGACCGCGATCCACGACTCGGAATGGTTGGAGTCCAGCGAGCCGGCCCGGCACGTGCCCGGATTCGGGAACAGCTGCCCCGGCGGCACCGGATAGCCACCCCCGGTCGTCGGCGAGCTCGCCACCTGATTGGTGAACGCAACGCCCGTCGTCCAGCCCGGGCTGCTGGCAGCGGCGGCGCCCGGGGCCGCCAGCCCGGCTGCCAGCGCCGCGCTGCCGATCACGATGCTTTTCAACATTGGATCCACCCTTCTCTGCCCCGAGCCGCCGGCCTCTCCGGCTTCTACGGCAGGGGCACTGCGGTGGTGTATATGTCGAGCTGGTGCAGCGCGCCGTCGGGGTTGGTGCCGGTGCTGTTGGAGTTGTCCGACCAGGCGGGATGGGCGATCCCGCCGTAGAACGACAGCCCGGTGTAGTCGCCGTAGTCGATCCCGTTCCCCGAATCATGGGAGTTGGAGGTTCCGGCGCTGATCTGGATGTTGCGGGTGAAGCTTGTTCCGCCGTTGGTGCTGAACGCCCCCCAGAACTGAGCGTCGTCGTTGAGGATCCCGTCGGTGTCCCCCGGCCCGCCGGTGCCCAGGTCGTTGCGGCTGTCATACCAGACCACGGCGATGTTTCCGGTGGTGGGATCCAGGGAGATCTTGGGCAGGAACTGGCTGCTGGTGGTGTGGTCGCCGTTCACCCGCACCGGCGCGCTCCAGGCGGCCCCGTTGTCGTCGGAGTGCCGCACGTAGATGTTGGTGTTGTCGCTCTCGTTCGGGCTCTCCCGCGTGTAGACCAGGTATACCCGCCCGGCGTGCGAGCCGGTGGTGCGGTCCCAGGCCAGGCCGGGCTCGGCGTCGACCGACCGGTCTGGCTGGGCGGGGATGAAGTCGAACCCGCCGACGTGGGTCTGGGTGACGAAGATGCGGTCCCCGAACCCGGCCGTGCCGAGCCCGTCGGGGTCCACATTCACGAAGATCTTGCCGCCGCCCTGCCCGGTCTCGGTCAGGGTACAGGCCTGCATCACCTGACCGGAGGGGCCGATGGCGATGTCGCCGTAGGTGCAGTTGTTGGTCCCGGGCACCACCTCGATCGGAGTGAACGCGCCGACCTTATCTAGCCCGCTGACCCGAGCGCCGGTGGCGGCCATCGGGCCACCCGCATTGAACACCACCCAGACCTCGTTGTGCGCCGCGGTGATGGTGGGCTGGTCCACGAAGCGGAACAGCCCGCGGTTGTCCCCGTTGCCCTTCTTGCCTGGCAGGTCGGCCTTGGAGATGTTGGCGATCACGTGAAAGGTGAGGCCGCCGTCGGTGCTGAGCGCGACCGGGACCTGATCCTCTACCTCATACAGGTAGGTCATGAACAGGTTCCCGTATTTGTCGAAGGACAGGCTCGGGTCGCAGCAGGCATCGCCGAGCGGGTCAGTAGCGCCCAGGCCGATCAGCTTCGTCGTCCACGTCTTGCCGCCGTCAAAGCTGACCCCCTCGAACATCCCAGCGGTAAGCCCTGCCTCGGCATGACCGACGTTGGTCACCGTCACGATGTTGTCCGGGTTGGCCGGGTTGACCGCGATCGCCTCTTCGGACTCGTTCAGATGACGCTGGCTGACATCAACATTGACCGGCGCCGCGACCGTGGGTGGCCGATCCCGGGCTGCAGCCAGCGCGGCCGGCGCGGCCGCCACCGTAGCACCCGTCACCATCGCGACAACCATCATCGGGAACCGGAAGTGGTACATAGCGGTCCTTCCTCTCCCCCGTACGAAGCGCTGATGGCTCATCTGGCATTACTGGCGGAGCATGATCGGATTCAGCCCGACGCCCATCCGCGCCGCCCGATGGTCGTTCCTTCCTGATCAGTGGCCACCGCACGACGCGGTAGCGGAGGGAGCGCCCGCTGGGCCCTCGACGTGGTTCGCCGCCGGTCATGGGTGGTGGACCCGGTAGCGCAGGTGCATGACATGCCGTGCGAGCTCCTGGTCGTCCGGCGTGGTCAGGCGGCGGACTAGGTCGAGGTCGATGTGCTCGGCGGGCAGGTTGTCGAATAGCCGTCGCCCCTGCCCGAGCAGGACCGGTACGACGTGCAGTTCAAGTTCGTCGAGCTGCCCGGCGCGCAGCAGCGCCTGCGCCGCCCCGGCCCCGTGCACCATCACGTCGCCGTTCCCGGCCGCCGCGCGGGCCTGCACGGCGCACTCGTGCACGTCGGTGACGTAGCGGACGCTGCCCGGCGGCGGGTCGTCCGGGACGTTGTGGGTCAGGACGAAGACCGGTACGCCGTCGTGGTGGTCGCCCCCCCAGCGTCCGGCCAGTTCGTAGGTACGGCGGCCGGAGATGAGGGCGCGGGTGGACATCGCCTCGGTGAACACCTGGCCGCTCGGTCCCTGGTCGTTGCGCCGGTCGAGCCAGTTGAACAGGCGGAACCCGCCGATGCCCAGCGGCGCGTCCAGGCTGTCCTGCGGCCCGGTGACGTAGCCGTCCAGGGACATGGTCATGTACAGCCGGATGACCGCCATCGCCTCAGCCCGCCGGCCGCACGCGGTAGCGCAGGTGCAGTACGCCCGGCCCGTCCAGGGCACGGAGCAGTTCGAGCTCGATATGGCCGGGCGGCATGTCCTCGAACAGCCGATGGCCCTGCCCGAACAGCACCGGGATCAGGTGGAGCTGCAGCTCGTCAAGGACGCCGGCGGCAAGCGCCAGTTGAGCCGTGACGGCCCCGTGGACGAGTACGTCCTTCTCGCCGGCCGCGTCCTTGGCCAGGTCCATCGCGCGCTTGACGTCGCTCACGTAAGTCACCGCGGGCCATTGCAGCCTGGCGTCGGGCTGATGGCGGGTCAGGACGAAGATCGGCACGCCGTCGTGGTGGTCACCGCCCCAGCCGCCGGCGAGCTCGAAGGTCCGCCGGCCGACGACCACCGCGCCGGTGGCCATGACCTCGTCCATGACCTCGCGGTTCACGCCCGTCAGATGATCGGCGGCTCCCTGGCGACCGGCGCCGGCATCCGGCAGGAACCACTCGTGCAGGCGGTGCCCGCCGTCACCGAGCCCGTTGCCCGGGCCCACGTTGGGCCCGGCGACGAATCCGTCGAGGGACATGGACATGTACAGCACGGCCTTGCTCATGGCTCATCCGGTCCTTCCGTAGGTTCGACGGGCTGACGGCCGCTACTTGCGGACGACGTAGCGCAGGTGGGTGACGCCGCGGTCCTCGGCCACCTCGGGATCGGAAAGGCGCACCGGGCCGCGGGTGCCGGCCAGCCACGGGATACCCTCGCCGAGGATCACCGGCACCAGGCTGACCTGGATCACGTCCAGCAGCCCGGCATCCAGGCAGCCGCGGGTGATCGTGGCGCCGGCGATATCGACGTCCTGGTCGCCGGCCAGCTCACGCGCCTTCGCGACCGCGGCCTCGACCGAAGTCTCGAAGAAGATCGGCACGCCGCCGCGCGGCCAGTCCTGCGGCGGGTGATGGGTGACCACGACCATCGGCACCTCGCCGCCGGGGTGACCGCCCCAGCCGTTGGTGAGGTCATAGAGCCGGCGGCCGACCACGGTCGCGCCGGCCCTGGCCACCGACGCGGTCAGCAGGTCGGCCGTGGTCTGCGAGACGTGCAGCTCGGGGAACCCCTCGCTCAGCTTCACCGCCACGTCCCCGCTGCCGTAGAAGCCGAACAGCTCGTCGCAGCCGTCGTCCGGGTCGGCGATGAAACCGTCCAGCGACATCGCCAGGTGTGCGATCACCTCGCCCATTGGGCACCTCCTCGGGTCACAGGGAAAGACCGGCCCGGTGACCCCGACTCATCGCGGGTGCAGCGCCGTCGAACGGGATGACGCATGCGGTCGCCGGGTACAGCACGAGCTGGGACACCTGTTTCTCCTGCCGGTTCGGGTCAGATGGCCTGCGGGAAATGAAAGAGCCGGCCGGGGTCGTAGCGCTGCTTGGCTGCCGCGAGGCGCGGCAGGTTGCCGCCGTGGTAGGCGGCCGCCCAGTCGTCCAGCTGGGGGTCGGGGAAGTTCGGGTAGACCCGCCCGGAGCCGTGCGGGTGCGCGATCGCCCAGGACCGGTCGATCCACTGCGGGCCGTCGTCGGCGACGTGTTCGAGCAGAAACCGCTCGCCGCGGTGGACGAACGCGGTCGCGTCCGCGGCGACTCGGTTGTAGGCGCCGCCCATGGCGGTGAAGTTCAGCTCGCGCCGTCCGCCCGGCCCGGCGGTGAGCTCGTCGAGCAGCGCTGCGATCGCGGCGGCAGCAAGCGGCTGGGCGAAAAACTCCGAGCGGCTGGTGGTCACGTGCGCGCCGGGGTCGAGGGCGCCGCCGGCGAATGACCGCTTCAGGTCGCGGACGGCCAGGCCGTGGCGCAGGCGGGTGTCAGCGCGAGTGCCGGACGCGGCGACCAGGCCGTCCAGCAGGCTCGTTGTCGCGCCTGCGTCGCGGAGGGAGGCGCCGAAGACCGCAACGCGGAGCGGGCGGCCGGGTTCCGCGGCGACGGTCAGGTTCGCGGTGATCTCATCGGGCGCGTCCGGTGCCCAGTGCTGCCAGGCGGCAATCACCGCGCCGGCCGCGGCGTCCGGCCAGCACAACCCGAAGCGGGTCGCGCGCGGCTCAGGAACCGTGGCGAAAGTCAGCGAAGTGACTACGCCGAACTGCCCGCCACCCGCGCCTCGCAACGCCCAGAACAGTTCCGGGTCACGGTCGGTGTCGCAGCCGACGACGCGCCCGTTGGCAAGCACGACCCGCGCGCCGACCAGCGCATCGCAGGTCAGCCCGTGCGCCCGGCCCAACAGGCCGAGCCCGCCGCCCAGGGTGAGCCCCGCGATGCCGACGGTCGGGCCGCAGCCAGCCGGAACGGTCCGGCCATGCTCGTGCAGCACGTCGTAGACCACGGCCAGGCGCGCTCCGGCCCCGATGCTCGCGCGCCCGTCCGGGCCGACCGTGATCGCATCCAGGCGGCTCAGGTCGAGCACCAGTCCCTCGGTCGAGGAGCGGCCGGCGAAACAGTGCCCGCCGCCCCGCGGGACCACGTGCGTGCCGGTGTCCCGTGCGTAGGCGATCGTGCGGGCGACATCCCGGACCGACGCGCATCGGACGACCGCCCGCGGGCGTAGCTCCCGGAACCGGGCCAGCGCCGGGCGCCGGGCGGCGCCGTAGCCGGGCGAGGCCGGCGTGAGCAGGTCCCCGTCCAGCGCCGCACGCAGCCCGTCGAGATCGTGCACGAACCGACGCTACGGCGAGGCCCGATCAGAGGGCTTGAACGAAACGCGCATCATCAACCCCCCGCACCGCCCGCGCACGGCCGGCCAGGAACGGCAGGTAGGAGGCCGCATGGTCGTGCCCGCACCCGCACCGGTCCGTCGCACCGCCGAGCAGCTCGCGTGGTGTGACGCCGGTCAGCCGCAGGCATTCCCGGCTCAGATGGGCATGATCGGCGTAGCCCGCCTCTGCGGCAAGGTCCGCCAGCCGGCCGCCGCGCGGCCCGCCGGGCGTGGCGGCAGCCTGAGTCAGCGCCAGGTAGCCCTGGAAACGCAGCGTCCGCTGCAAGGTCTTCGGGCCGACGCCCACCATGGCCAGGAACCGGCGCCGCAGCTGACTCGTCGAGATCGCCAGCTGCCTGGTCAGCGCGCCGATCTCGACGGGCTGCCACGGCATCAGCCGGCGCACCGCCTCGGCCACGAGCGGATCGGGGCGATCGGTGCGTGCCTGCCAGCCAACGAGGTAGCGCTGCAGCAGCTCGAGCGCCGCACCTGGTCCCGGCGCCCCGGCGAGCAGCTCACCGAGCCGCACTGCGGCACCGCCCCACACGTCGTCCAGCCGCACTGTCAGGTCAACCAGCTCATCGGCCGGCACGCCGAGCAGCGGCGACGCCGCACCCGGCCAGAACCGCACACCCACCACAGCCGTGTGCGCCGGCAGCACCTGAACGCTGGCGGCGGTCAGCGGCCCCATCAGCCGGGGCACCGCGCCGATCGAACACTGCAGCTCGACGCCACCCGTGGGCAGATTGCGCTGCACATACGGTTGCGACCCGGTGCGCTGAACCCAGACCGCACGCACCCGACCAGCCAGGGCCGGCAGCGGGACCCGCTCGACATATGTCTGCGCCTGATCCACCGACCCAGTGTAGAAAGATCACGCCTGACCGCCGGCTTGGCCGGCAAGCCGCGCTGATCAACAACATCCACCACGACCGCGGACCCAGCGTCGCTTCGAGCACGAACCTCTGGTGACATCCCGCAAGCCGAAGCCCGCACCGGTCACCGGGAGCCGTCGGTCTGCTCCAGGCTGGCCGTCACAGCGTCGCGAACAGCATCGCCGCCATCCCGGCGCTCATCACGGCCTGGCTGGCCGAGACCGGATCGTTTACCCGAGGCCCCGGGCCCACGGCCCGCGCCAGCCACGGGATGGACGCGGCCGCGCAGGACACCGCGAGCAGGATACTGACGACGACCACCGCAGCGGGCGTGGCGGCGCGGGACATGGACACCATCGCGCTGCGGGCCGGCCGCATTCCGGCAGCGGCAGGCATCGCGGTGAGCATCCAGATCATGGCACCCGCCATCAGCGCATGGAGAAGAGCAGGCAAGCCGGGCCGCCGGCCCTGGCCGGAGCGGGCCGGGCTGGCCAGCGCGAGCCGGAGCGCGGCGCATCCGAACACGGCGACCTGGAGCCATGTCGCGGCGGCCGGCTCTGACCGCCAGGTCATGGCGATCAGAGCCGCACACATCGTGACGCAGAGGACAGCCGGGAACCGGTCCGCCGACCGCCCCCACTCGGCCCGTTCACGCCGTGGCAGGGCCGCCCCCAGCCCTGCCACGGCGAAGACCGCCGTAAACAGCCATCGGGCCGCCAGTCCCTCGATCATCACGACCGCTGGCCGTAGGCGTCGTGGTGCGGGAACTCGATCACGTGCCGCTGCCGGCCCAGCGGGGTCAGCTCAAGCCACCGGTAGGTGCCCAGCAGCGAGTCCAGGCCGCGCTGGTAGGCCGAATAGGTGTGGAAGACCCGATCACCCTCGCGCAGGAAGACGCTGACACCCGGACCGTCCGCGCCGGACCGGATGTAGGGCGCCTCCCGCGCGAGGGTTTCCTTGTCCTTGTAGTTGTACTCCAGCGGGGCCCTGCCCTCGTCGAAGCTGACGTGGAAGTCGTAGTTGAAGTCGCTGCCGTAGGACGAGTACCACGGCACCGTCCAGCCCATCCGCTTCTCGAACCGCTCGATGCTAGCGATCGGCGCCCGGGACACCAGCACCAGCGTGGTGTCACAGGCATGCAGGTGAGACAGGTCGCCGATGCTGTCGACCAGGAACGAACACGTGGGGCAGCCCTGATCTTCGCCGGGGAACCCGGAATCGGCGTGCCGCCACATGAAGTGGTAAGTGATGAGCTGGCGGCGCCCGCCGAACAGATCGGCCAGGCTCGCCTGCCCGGCCGGGCCGGTGAAGGTGTAATCCTTGGAGACCTCGGTCATCGGCAGCTCGCGGCGCGCGGCGTCCACCGCGTCCTTGGCGTGGGTCGCCTCCTTCTCCTGGGCCAGCAGGTCCTTGCGCGCAGCAAGCCACTCACCTGGTGAAACCACTCGCGGGATATCCATCTCGCCCTCCTTGACTTCTAGACTCACCCTCTCGACGGCTCGGCGGCGCTGGAATCGACAGCCACGCACGATTTGCCCCGCAGCCACGCCTCATCCCGCGGCGGTCACCGCCGACGGGACAGTGCAGCAAGCATCGCGTGCGGGGCCTGGTCCGCGGCCTGCCGGAGCTCCCCGCCTGGCTCACTCACCGGGGGCTTCCCTTACCCGCTGGCCGATGGCCAGCGCCGTGGGAATCATCGCAGTGCGGCCGGGTGAGGCGACCTGCAGCGCCTGCGTCGGGGACAATCGCATGCCCTCACCGTAGGCGGCGTCGAAGGCCGCGGCGCCCAGCTCGCGTGTCAGCGACCGGCGAAGCTCCTCGTCGGGGGGCTCAGTGGGCTGCATGTGCGCGCTGGCCGACTCGCGCGCGGCGTGCGCCGTGCCGAGGAGCACCGCCGCGCGCCGCAGGCGGCCCTGTGCGAAGAGCACGGCGGCCAGGGCCTCGAGCGCGTTCACGAGGACGACCGACTGGCCAGCCAGCGCGATCGCCGCCACGCTGCCGCCCAGCAGCTCCCCCGCGCGGGCCAGCTGCCGCTGCTCCCGCGCCCGCTCCCCGAGCATGTGCAGCGCCCGGCCGGCGCAGCGCTGGTCGCCAAGCCGACGCAGCGCGGGCAGGCACTCCTCCATCAGCTGGGCCGCGTGGCCATGGTCGCCGCGCACCCATGCCAGCTGCCCGAAGCCGACCATCGCGTGTACCCGGTCGCCCTCGCTGCCGGCCGCCTCGGCCAGTGCCTGGCTCTCGGTCAGCCACTCGTGCACCTCGTCACCGGCGATGCCGGCGTACATGGCCCGTTGCGCCATGATGAACAGCGTGTTGGCCGCGTACAGGTGATCGCCGACCCGGCGGAACAACGCCGCACCCTCTCGCGCCCAGTCGAGCGCTTCCGCGAGCCCGCCGGAAGTGTTCGCCAGGCACTGCATGGTCAGCGCGCACTCCCACGGGTGATCGGCGCCGAACCGGGCCAGCGCTTCGCGCAACGCGGGGGCCACCAGCTCCGGCTGGACCCAGATCCCGCTCATCCCGACCGAGAGCGCAGCCCGGGCGCGGGTAAGGTCATCAAGGTCGGCGGCGAGCTGCGCCGCCTGCTGAGCCAGACCGAAAGCGGCCCGGGCGTCAGCAGGTTGCAGGATCGCGCTGGCCGCGGCCAGCCCGGCGACGGCCGCGGGAGTGGCGGGCGGATCCCCGATCGCCAGCGCCCGCTGGATCCACTCGCGAGCCTCGCGGCGCTGCCCGGTGATATCCCAGAACCGTTCCAGCAGGGCGACCCACCGCCAGGCGGACTCGACGTCACCGGCTGTGATGCTATGAGCCAGCGCGGCTCGCAGGTTCGGCTGCTCGATCATCAGCCGGTCGAGCCAGGCCCGCTGGCGGCTGGTGCACAGCTGCCCGGCGGCATGCTCGGTCAGCGCGAGGTAGTGATCGGCGTGCTGCCGCCTGATGGTGGTCTCAGCGCCGGAGGCGGCCAGGCGTTCGGCGGCGTATGCCCGGATGGTCTCCAGCAGCCGGTAGCGGCGGCGGCCGTGCCCGGCGGTCGACACCAGCGATTTGTCCACCAGCCTTGGCAAGAGCCGGACCACGGCCCCGCCGGGGTTGCCGCACACCGACTGGACGGCCGCGTAGTCGAAGTCGGCGGGAAACACGCCGAGCCGGCTGAACAGCACCCGTTCGTCGTCGTCGAGTAGCTCGTAACTCCAGTCGATGGCGCCGCGCAGCGTGCGGTGCCGCGGCGGAGCGGTGCGCGTGCCGGCGGACAGCAGCTCGAAGCGCTGGCCGACGTGCTCGACGAGCTCGGCCGGGGCGAAGCTGCGCATGCGGGAGGCGGCCAGCTCGATCGCCAGCGGCAGCCCGTCGAGCCGCTGGCACAGCGCCGCCACGGCCGGCGCGACGGAATCGGTGAGCGCGAAGCCCGGCGACGCGGTGCCCGCCCGGTCGGCGAACAGGCGCACGGCATCGTAATGTCCGGCGGTCGCGGCCTGGGAGGAGTCGCGCGCCGTGGGCACGGGCAGCGTCGGTACCTGGTAAATGACCTCCCCGGGCACGCCGAGCGGCTCGCGGCTGGTGCCGAGCACCCGCAGCGGGCCGCCGACGGCCAGCAGGCCGGCGACGAACTCGGCCGCCTCGGTGATCACGTGCTCGCAGTTATCCACCAGCAGCAGGCAGTGCATCCCGCCGGCGACCTCGCGCAAGATGTCGCGCAGCGGCCATCCCGGCTGCGGTACCACGCCCAGCGCCAGCGCCAGCGTGTCACCGGCCAGTTCTGGCGTGACCGGTGCCAGGTCGGCGAGCCTGACACCGTCCGGGAACGAGCCTGCGCGGACCGTGGCGATGCGCAGCGCGAGCCGGGTCTTGCCCACCCCGGCGGGGCCGGTGAGCGTGACCAGGCGATGGGCGTCGAGCAGCGCGATGAGCTCGCTCGTTTCGCCTTCCCGGCCGACGAGGCTGGTCAGCGGCACAGGCAGAACCGTGCCCGCACGGGGTGCCCGGCGGAGCTCTGCGCCCATTTCGGCCAGCGCCGTCCGGTCGGCAGCGCCGAGCTTGCGCAGCAGCGCGGCGACGTGGCTTTCCACCGTCCGCACGGAGATGTGCAGCCGGCTGGCGATCTCGCGGTTGCGTAGCCGCTCCGCGACCACCGAGAGCACCTCTGCCTCACGTTCGGTGACGCCGGCGCGAACCAGCCGCCGCTCGGCCATAGCGTCCTCATGGCCTGCCATGGAGCCATTGTGCGTCATCGGCGCCCCTGCGGCACCGACGCGGCATCCGTACCAGGATCCGCAGGTTGCACGGATGTTCTGCCGCCCCCGGGCAACCACGCTGGTGCAAGCAGCCAGCAACGGCGGAAGGACAGATCATGCACAAGGCGGTAGTCAGCCTCCTGAACCAGATCGATGTCCCGCAGCTGAAGGCGTTCGTTGACCGGGTCAGCGCAGCACCGGAGCTGGCGGACCGCGAACCGCATGTCATCGCGCGATGGGCCGGCGAGTCGCGCGCCAAGGTCACCTTTGATGCGGCCAGCATGCACCTCGGCGGTGACGGCGAGCTGAACCCCATGCAGGCACTGCTGGGTTCGCTGGCGGCGTGCGACGTCGACCTGGTAGCGATGCACGCGTCGCTGCTGGGAATCGAGATCAGCGAGCTGTGGGTCGAGGCGAGCGGCCCGTTCCACGTTGCCCGATACCTCGGCCTGGACAGCGAGCAGCCGCCCGGATACCAGCACATCGACTACACGGTGCACCTTCGGGCCCGGGAGGCATCCGAGGAGCAGATCGCGCGCCTCCGAGATTTGTGCGAAACCGCCTCACCTGTCGGTGACACGCTGACCCGCCCGATCCCGGCGACGCTGAACCTCGACGTCCGCATCGGCTAGACCAGCGCCACGGCCGGCTTCCTCGAAGGAGGGCGAACCTTGATTCCGTGTGGTTCACGTGGCCCACACCTGGAAGCGAACCGCGCGTTCGCGCGGCAGCTCGCCGCGGATTCCATCGCCAGCGGTGACGACACGGGCTGGTTCGAGACGCTGTACGCGGCAGCCGAACAAGGCGCAGCGACCGTGCCGTGGGCGGGCCTGGCACCCAATCCACGCCTGGTCCGGGCACTATCCGGTGCCGGCGGCGCCGGGCGCGCCGTCGTGATCGGCTGCGGGCTGGGCGACGACGCCGAGCATGTCGCGTCGCTGGGCTTCACCACGGTGGCCTTCGACGTGTCGCCGACAGCGATCGCTGGTGCTCGGCGGCGCTTCCCGCGCTCCGCCGTGGAATACGTCACCGCCGACCTGCTCTCACTACCGCCTTCCTGGGCCGGCGCGTTCGACCTGGTGGTCGAGGTGTTCACCTTGCAGGTGCTCACCGGCGCGGCGCGGCGCACGGCCTTCGCGCGGACCGCCCAGCTGGTCGTGCCCGGCGGCCGACTGCTGGTCATCGCCGGAGCCCGCGACGAGCACGACGACCCCGGCGAAATGCCCTGGCCGCTCACCCGGGCCGAGGTCGAGTCTTTCCGCCAGTACGGGCTGAGCGAACAGTCCATCGTGGACTTCCTCGATGACGAGGACCGGGGGCTGCTTCGCCGCTGGCGGGCCTGGTTCGCCGCGCCTGCCATTGCCGACTTAGGTCCCGGCCAGCAGATTCGAGGTCTCCGCAAGCTTCCTTCAGCATCCGGCGGCTAAGGTTTGGTTCGCCGGGGAAGCCGGAGGTCCACCATGGCTGTCGCAGGGATCTTGTCCTGCCCGGTGACCGCAATGACGTGTGTGTAGATAGGCGGGATGGGCAGGTCCTCTGGATTGATGCTCTCGAGCGCGATCAACGGTGCTCTCCCGGGCTGGGGCAATGGTGACGGCTGCGGGCCGCGTAAGGCTCGCTGCGCGGCGAGGGTCATCGCAGCACCTCGTCCAGGGTCGTCAGGGCGTGGCCGACGTCGTCGCTGCTGTTGTAGAAGTGCGTGGAGAAGCGGGTGGAGCCGACGCGCGGGGAGACGATCACGCCGGCATGGGTGAGCGCGGCGGCGACGGCTTCGCCGTCGTGGCCGGGGAAGCGGGCGGTGACCGTGCCGGCCCGGCGGGCCGGGTCGCGGGGGGTGAGCAGGCGCGCGCCACGCTGGGTCAGCCCGTCGGCGAGCTGGCTGGCGAGCTCGCGGTTGTGCCCGGCGACCTCAGCCAGGGACAGGCCGGAGATGTAGCCGATGGCGCGGCCGAGCGCGATCGCGGCGGCGTAGGACATGGTGGAGTACTCCATCCGCCGTGCGGTGGCGGCCAGGGGAAGCCACTGGGCGTCGAGGGAGTAGGGGTGCTCGGTGCTGCGCCAGCCCACAAGCGGCGGCCGGAATTCGCTGAGCAGGGCGGGGCTGAGATAGCAGACCGCAGCGCCGAAGGTGCTGCAGAGCCACTTGTAGGACCCGGAGATAAGAACGTCCACGCCGGAAGCGGTCACGTCGATCGGCACTTGTCCGGCGGACTGGGTCGCGTCCACGATCAGGATCGCTCTGTTGTCGTGCGCCAGCGCCGCGAGGTCGGCTAGGTCGAGCATGTGGCCGGTGAGGTACTGGATGTGGCTGATGCAGATGGCCGCGGTGGCGGAGTCCACGCTTTCGGCGATCTTGTTCACGTCGAAGCCGTCCGGGTCGTCCAGCACGCCGACCAGGCGAACCTGGCAGCCGGTGTCCTCGGCGATGCGGTGCCAGGGGTAGGTGACGCTGGGGAAGTCCACCTCCGAGGACACCACGTTCTGGCCCGGGCCGGGGCGGAGCCACCAGGCCACCTGGTTCAGCGCCTCGGTGAAGCTGGTCGCGATCGCGATCGTGTCCGGGTCGGCGCCGAGCAGCGCTGCGGCGCTCTGGCGGGTGTCTTCCAGGATGCCGATCTCGGTGTCCTCGTCCATGCGAGTGGTCCCGGCCTGCGCCAGCTCGAGCTCGAACTCGTGGGCGGGGGTCACGACCGAGGCTGGTACCAGGCCGGCGGAGGCGGTGTTGAGGTAGGTGAGCCGGTCCAGGACGGGGAAGTCCTCACGGCGCAGCCCGGGCACGGACATGACACACTCCCATTACCTTGCCGGATTGCCGGACAATATGGCAATCTAATGCACGACAGGACAGGCTTCAAGGGAGGGAGGCTTAGTGGTCCGGGTCCTTGACCGCGATGACGTCCGGCGCCTGGTCAGCATGGCGGACGCGATCGCGGCAGTGCGCGAGGCGCTCGCGGCGGCAGACCGGGGCGGCGCGGTGATGCCTGCCCCGTTCGGGATGTACCTGCCTGATGCCAGCGGCGAGGTGCACGTGAAGGGTGGTTACCTGACCGGCGCGCCGGTGTTCTCGGTCAAGACCGCGACCGGGTTCTACCGCAACGCCGAGCTGGGGCTCCCGGTCAGCGGCGGGATGACCATGGTCCATGATGCGATGACGGGCACGCTACGGATGCTGATCGCCGATGGCGGGCTGCTCACCGAGCTGCGGACCGCCGCGGCCGGAGCGGTCGCCGCTGACCTGCTGGCCCGGCCCGGCGCGCGGTCGGCGGCGGTGATCGGCACCGGCGGGCAGGCCCGCTACCAGCTGCAGGCACTGCTGAAGGTGCGCCCCATCGACCGGGTCACGGTCTGGGGCCGCCGCCGCCAGGCAGCCGAGGAGTACCGGCGCGATATGGCCGCGGCTGACGTACCGGTTTCCCTCGCCGCGACCGCCCGCGAGGCGGTCCAGGGCGCCGAGGTGGTCATCACCGCGACCAGCAGCACCGGGCCCCTGATCGAAGCCGGCTGGCTGGCCCGCGGCGCGCACGTGACCGCGGTCGGCTCCGACATGCCGCACAAGCAGGAACTTGACCCGCAGGTCCTGGCGGCAGCGGACAAGTACGTGCCGGACAGCATCGCCGCCGCCGCGGCGTCAGGCGAGCTGCACCACGCGCTGAAGGCCGGGCTGCTGGAGGTGGGCTCGGTGCATGGCGAGCTGACTGCCGTGGCATCGGGGCGGCTGGCCGGCCGCACCGCCGACGATGAGCTGACCGTGGCCGACCTGACCGGCCTGGGCATTCAGGACGCGGCGGTGGCCGCCCTCGCCGCCCGGCTCGCCGATGAACACGGCGCCGGCCGGGACGTGCCGCTAGGAGACTGGTGACCGTGGCGAGCCCGATCGCTGGCCTGGGTGCGAGCATTCAGCGGCGGAGCTCCACCGAGCAGGCCGCCGACGCCGTCCGGCAGGCCATCTTGTCCGGCCGGCTGCTGCCGGGCACCCCGCTGCGCGAAGCCGCCCTAGCTGCGGAACTCGGCGTCTCGCGCAGTACCCTCCGCGAGGCCGCGCGGACCCTCGCCAGCGAGGGCCTGGTCCGCTACCAGATGAACCACGGCATCGTCGTCGCGGACATCACCGGGCCGGATGCCGCAGACATCTACGCTGCCCGCGCCGCCATGGAGCTGGCCGCAGTGGACGCCCTCACCGGGCACCGGGACCCGGCGGTCTACGGGAACCTAGCCGACCTAGTTGAGCAGATAGAACGCGCCTTCGGCCGCGGCGACACCGCCGCCGTGCTCGACGGTGACCGGCTCTTCCACGCCACCCTGGTCGCGGCCACCGGCAGCCCCCGGCTGCGCCGCTTTTATGGACAGCTCCAGCAAGAACAGCGCCTCGCCCTGGCGCTGGCCGAGCGCTCCAGCCGTGAACTCGGCCGCACCGCAGACGACCACCGCCAGCTGCTCGACGCGCTGCGCGGCAGCCGGGCCCAAGCCCGGGCGCAGCTCACCGCGCACCTGCAGGCCGGCGCCGCCGAGCTGCAACGGCTGCTCGACCTGCTCGCCCATCGGAAAGAACTCGCCCACCGGAAAGAAAGAGGGACAACCCGTGGCTGACCACGGTAGCGGCGGCGGCTGGGATCTCATCGTCACGCCCTGGCACCTCGACGAGCACATCCCGGCATTCCCGGTCCCGGTTGGCGTGGCCGACACGATCTGCCCGACCCTTCCGGCCGGCCCCGCGCCCGGCCGGATGACGCTGCTGCACCAGGCGGTCGCCGGTGCCGTGGCGCGGGCCGCCAGGCCGCTGCTGCTATCCGGCGACTGCCCCACTGCCCTGGGAGCGGTGGCCGGGCTGCAGCGCCGCCATCGCGACCTGGCAGTGGTGTGGCTGGACGCGCACGGCGACTTCAACACCCCGGCCATAACGACCAGCGGCTACCTCGGTGGCATGCCGCTGGCGATGCTGACCGGCCGGGCACCCGAGCTCTTCTGCGATGCGCTCGGGCTGCGGCCGGTGGCCGACACCAACGTCGTCCTCGCTGACGCCAGGGACCTCGACCCCGCCGAGCGCGACGCCCTGACCGCCAGCCAGGTCCGCCGCGTGCCCGCCGACCCGGCCGCGATCACCTCCGCCCTCGACGGGCTCTGCCGCACGCCGGTCTACCTGCACCTCGACGTTGATGTCATCGACAGCGCACAACTGCCCGGCCTGCGCTTCCCCTCAGGCCCCGGACCCGCCCTCACCCAGATCGAGGAATGCCTGGCCGCCGTCTGCACCACCGCCGACGTGAGAGCCGCCTGCATCGCCTGCGCCTGGCTTCCCGATCGCATCAGCGACCAGACCACACGCGAGGCAATCACCCGGCTCGCCAGAGCACTCGGCACCGACCTGGCATGGCACGAACCCACCGGCCGCTGACCGTTTGCCTGGGTACATGCCGGCCGATGGCTCGGGTCTGTCTCACAAAAGGTGTTTCCGGCGGTTCCACTGGCAGGTGACCCCCAGGCCCGGGGCGGCCGGAGACCCGCCTCAGATTCCTCGCGCGGGCCGAGATCGGGCGGCGGGAGGGGCTGTGGCCTGCAACCCCCGATCTATCGAGGGCAGGATGCCACAGCCCCTTCGTTCACGTCCGGATGTGGCCAGCTAACCGGCGCGAATCTGGTTAGCGTGATCGTCATGACGACACCGTTCACGACGGGACAAGCGCGGCAGGCCGAGCTCTTCGCTAGCCTGCAGCGGGTCGGCAACCCGCTGCTGCTAGCGAATGCCTGGGATGTTGCCTCCGCGGTCGCGATCGCCGCCGCCGGTGCGAAGGCGATCGCGACTACCAGCGCCGGGGTCGCCTGGTCACTTGGCGTGCCGGACGGGGCCGACCTGGGCGCGGAACGTGCCGCGGCGGTGATCAGCCGCATCGCGGCGGCGGTCCCGCTACCCCTGTCCGCGGACATTGAAGCTGGGTACGGAGATTCCCCCGACGCCGTTGCGGCAACCGTGGCGGCAGTCGTTGAGGCAGGCGCGGTAGGGGTGAACCTGGAGGATCGCCGCAATAGGTCGTCCTCCCTCTTCGAGCCATCCCACCAAGCGGACCGGCTCTCCGCCGCCCGCGCCGCCGCGGCGATCCCCACTCCCGCCCCCGGCGCGGCAGCGGTCTGGATTAACGCGCGGACCGACGTGTTCCTGAGCGGCGCGTACTCCTCAACCTCCGCGGCAGTCGCGGCCGCACTGGTGCGGGCCGCCGCCTACAAGGCAGCCGGCGCCGATAGCCTCTTCGTTCCCGGCCTGGTCGACCTGGCGGCGATTGCCGACCTGGCTGCCGGGCCGCTGCCGGTCGCGGTGATGGCCTGGCCCGGCGCGCCGGCAGTGACCGAGCTCACCGCCGCCGGTGCGGTCCGCATCAGCCTCGGCTCCGCCATCGCCCAGGCGGCCTACGGGGTCGCTAACCGGGCGGCAGCCGAGTTGTTCACCACCGGAACCTACAGCTCGAGCGCCGACGGATTCGAGTACGGCACGATGAACGACGCCCTGACGCTCTAAGAGGGGACCTGATCCAGGTCGCTGATAGTTCGCCGGTTTCGGCTGGGTCAGTCTCGCCAGGCTGGGCGTGGGGAGCGTCCGGATCCGCGTCCTCCTGGGATCCCCTGGGACCCCGCGAGCAGGGCAGCGGCCCTGGCTAGCGTTCAGCCTCCTGATGCGCCACCAGCGGTGAGGACGGAGACGATGACGCCGAAGGAACGCGTGAGCAACCCGGTGTTCGCATGGATCTTCCCCGGCTGAGCCAGGCGGTCGAAACCGGCGGCATAGCCGCCCGCGCTTGGCTAAGTTGATCTTTCCCAACGAAGAGGGTGCTCCAATGGCAGTGGAATGCATAAATCCCGAGGAGATAGATACGCCGCCGACGTACAGCCACGTTGTCGTCGCCACCGGCACTCGAATGGTTTTCGTCGCGGGTCAGGTGGCCGAGAACAAAGAAGGCGACATCGTCGGACACGGTGACATGTCGGCTCAGGCCCACCAGGTGTTCGCCAACATCGGGCACGCACTCGCCGCGGCCGGCGCCCGACCCGACCAGGTGGCGAAGCTGACGATCTTCGTGGCCAACTACGAGCGTGAACACCTCGCACTCATCGAGCAGGGGAGAGTCGCCTTGTTCGGCGACCACAAGCCGGCCGACACGCTGGTGGGAGTTGCCGCGCTGTCCAGGCCGGAGTATCTTCTGGAAGTCGATGTCGTTGCGGTCGTCGACGACGCGGTTTGACGATCCAAGTCCACGAGACGGCGTGGCATTGTCGAGGGCGTAGCGGCGAATCCCAGGTCCGCACCGCCAACAGCCCTCACGTCATAGATCCCTATTTCGCCATCACAATCCTGCGCCTGATCGGCCATATCAACAGCGCCGCCGGACTAGGCCACCACGCCCACAAACCCGTCAGACCAATGAACGCGCTGCTGGCCAGCTAAACCGTGGCTTTGACCGAGGCCCTGTATCCACACAGAGCGGCTACGAGCTCTCTGGTCATCCATGCAACCGACCGGCGAGCTGGCCGGTGGCGCTGTGGCGCCGTTCGTCGGCCGGCTTGCCGGGTGCCGGCTCTCGGTGGCCCAGACGGAGCGCGATCTGCTGTGCCGTAGCGAGCTCGACCCCCGTCGCCGCGGTCAGCGAGGCCTCCAGGTCTGCCCGCCGGACGCCGTGATCAAGCACGATCTCACCGGAGGCAACGCCCGCCGCGAGAGCGGCCAGGCTCTTGACGGTCGCAGGTGGCAGATCAAGATCGGCGAGATCTCCCGCTGCCAGGACTTCGGCGGACGGGAACAGGTGGGTCAGTCCATGGGTGAGGCCAGGTACGCGCTGCCCGAACCGCTCTACCATCCCCTCCAGCTGCCTCCTCGCCTCGCCGAGATCGTCGCATTCCTGAGCAACGATGGCTTGCACGGCTGCCTCGAACGGGCCCCAGGCGCCTGGCGCGCAGACAGCAGAGCCGACGTCGGCTCCGACCATCCGGACTGCTCGTTCCGCCACGTGAATCAGGCCTTCCCAGTACGGCAGGTGGGCCCGCAGCAGCAGGTGATCGGCTCCTCCTGGGTGAACCTCCAACACGCCAGGGGCGCCATCGAGGCTGATCGTCCGGCGGTACACCCGGCCGGAGACCGATTCCACGCCAGGCGCTGCGCGGTCGGCAAAGAACGCTGCCATCGCATCCCAGTCGAATGGCGGCTCGAACGGCAGCCGCATCGTCAGCCCGCCGTCCGCGGTGAGCCGGTCGGTCCGGCGCCGGCGGTCCCGCAACTCGCTGGGCGATGCCCGGAACACCTCGAGCATCTGCCTGTTGAACTGCCGGATGCTGGCAAATCCTGACGCGAACGCCACATCGGCTACGGTCAGGTCGGTGTCGTCGAGCAGGCGCCGGGCGAAGTGCGCGCGCCGCGACCTGGCCAGCTGATCCGGGGTGACACCCAGGTGGTCTGTGAAGATCCGCCGTAGATGCCGCGGCGAGACCGCCAGCCGTGCCCCGAGCGATGTCTCGGTGCCGGTGTCCAGCACGCCGTCGATGATCAGCTGGACGGCACGGCAGACGAGTTCTGGCGCCCCGGACGCGATGGGGCCCGCCACCCGGTACGGGCGGCAGCGCAGGCAAGCGCGGAACCCGGCCGCTTCCGCGCTCGCGGCAAGCTCGAAGGTTCGCACGTTCTCAGCCAGCGGCTTCGCGCCACAGCCAGGCCGGCAGTAGATCCCGGTCGTCACCACCGCTGAGTAGGTCGTCACGCGCCCATGTATATGTTCTGCGCGACACCAGCGCCAGCCGCATCCGGACAGGGCTTCTTCAGCCGTTTGTCAGCCAGCACCCGATCCGTCCGGATATGGCCAGACAGCCCTGCGCCGCGGCGGACATGGTGGGCTCCATCGGATGCGCAATCCTGCGCTTACCCTGAGGAGGAATTGTTCGTGCTGACAAAGGTGTTCCCCATCAAGCTCAAGCCCGGCAAGCAGGCCGAGGTTGAGGCCATTGTCGAGGAGTTCGCGCCCAAGGGGCCGGCCCAGGAGCCGGGCACGCTGTCGTTCCGGGTCTATCGCGACCCGGCAAAGCCCGACTACCTGCTGTTCGTCGAGCACTTCGCCGACCAGGCCGCCTACGACGCACACACCGGCTCTGACGCGTATAAGGAGCTGATCGCCGGGAGGTTTGCCGGCCTGATCACGGAGTTCGTCGAGATCGATCACGAGCTCTTGGTCGGTATCTGAGGCATCACCTGGCCGTGCCCGGCAGGCATACGGGCACGGCCCGAAGCCGCAACGAAGGGAGGACAGCGTGGCCGAAACCCCGCACGGCCGCCGCAGAGAAATTGCGGGAACCGCACGCGGCTGGCGCGCTCGTTCTACCGAGCGCCTGCCGCCCGAACCCGGTGACGGACGCCTGGACGGCCGCGGTGACGTCGCCGTAGTCGGCGGCGTCTCCGGAGACGGTGAGCAGGCTGGCTGGGTTGCCGAGTTCGCCGGCAAGCTCGCGGAGGCGCTCATCACGGCGTCCGGTGATGGTCACCCGGTGCCCGCGCTCCAGCAGCTGGCGGGCGGTGGCGGCCCCGATGCCGGTGCCGCCGCCGGGCGGGTGTCAGTGGCGCATCGGTGTTAGGCGGCGCAGATGGCATAGATGGTCACGGTCGCCGGTTCCGGAGCCAGGTTGACCACTTCGGACAGCCACTGGGTGTCGGGGTCATCGAGCGATGCCCCGAGGGTGACGGTCGGCCGCGGGCTGGTTACATGGATGCCTCCGCCCAGTATTGATGTCCCCGCAGGGCACTGCGCGCCGCCGACCTGCGTGACGGGCCCACCGGTATCGCTGCCGGTCGCTGACGTGATGGTGTAACCGGCCGGCCTGTGGCCGCATATCGCGAACGTGGTGAGCTGCTGGTCGGCGGCTGAGCCGTTCCACATGACGCTCTTGAACCGCTCCGGGCCCAGCGGCCAGGCGCTCAGGAGCTCCACATCAACGGTGTCACCGGTGGAAAGCGTGCCACCGCTCAACAGCCGCGTGCCAGCGGGGCATACGGCAACCGCGGCTGCCTTGGCGCCCGCGGGGTTGTCCACCGTCGTGAACGTGGTCGTGTAGCCCGCCGGCTGCTTGGCGCAGATCGCGTCGACCGCGAAGTGGTCATCGGTCCGGGTGCCGCTGTTGTTGTACCGCCCCTCCCACCCGTTGCCGGTAGGCGCGGAGGTGTTGATGTTCTCACCGGCGCTGGCGATGCCGCCGGTGAACCCCGCACCCCCGCCCCACGGCACCGTGCCAGCCGGGCATGCCACCTGCCCGCCCGAGTCGAACATCCCGGACGGTATCGGGATCGGCGCGCTTCTCACTCGCTGATATCCGGGCGGCGCGGTCGCGGTGCTGGCTGCGAACGCATTCGTTGCGGCTGCCGCGGGCACTAGGCCCGCGCCGATCGTCACCGCTGTCAGGACTGCTTTAACAGCACGTCTCATCTCGCATCTCCTCCACTGACTCGGATCCCCCTGCAGCCACGGGCGCGGAGCTGGCTGCGCATCGCTGTGATCCCCTTTTCAAAGAATCGCCACAAATAGCGACGGGAAGCTATTTCTCCCGCCACGCGGCCGCTTCACCACTAGGCCGCGCGGCCGGCCTGCGTTTATTCCCCCGTCGCAGGATGATGCCGCCCGCTGAGCAGCAGCGGGCAGACCGCCGATTTCCCACCCGATCCTGCCCGCGCTGCCGGCCGCGCGCAGTGGGGCAGCCACCCTACTGTTATGGCTGGGTTAGCGCGGGCTGACTGGCGTGCGACCGGTCCGCGCACCAAGCTGGCGCCGCCCGGTCGCCCGGGCACCCAGTCTTCATGGGGCCGCGACCTGGAATGACTGATCGAGAGCTGGAGCGGCGGGCCCGGTACCGCCTGGCGTGCTGCGGTATGCGGAGGAGGAGGCCAGCGGCAACGCCGCGGCCACGTGCCGGTATTACGGCATCAGCCGCAACTGCTACTACCGGTGGCTGCGCCGGTATGAGGACGGGGGCTTGGAGAGGCTGAAGGACCGCTCCAGCAGGCCGCATAACTCACCGAAGGCCACCGCGGCGACGTGGTGGAGAAGATTGTATGTCTGCGCGGCCAGCAGTAAGGCCGCGCCGACAATACGGGTCCGCAGAATGCTTTACGCCAGCTGCCCTGCTCATCTGCGGGCGCTAGGGCCCCCGCCCGTCTACCGCTGTACCCCACTGGATTGACGCACGATGAGCCAACGTGGAAACGCGATAGAACGGCCTCATCTGAGTGGCCAGCGCCTCGATCGGCATCGGGTCCCCACCCGTGCACAACGGCGGATATTTGCCCGCTCGGGTCTGATCAGGTCTCGTTACTGTTGGTGATCCGGCGTCGTGCCGGATCGTTGACTCGGTCGCGCTCGGCAGCGCTCCGGGTGGCCTGGAGCCTGCAAGTTAGCCCAGCCGCGAGCGTGTTTGGGCGACGGCGTCGTGGCCGCCCTGCGCAGCGCGGCCCAGGAAACTGCTCGTGCTGCCCGAGCGTGGCGTACGGCGCTGGGCGCGGTAAATGAGTGGACCGCTGCCTGTGGTCATGCGAACGTGGTCTTGGTTGATGCCCACCAGCGACTGGAGCAGGGCCATGCGAGGCCTCGAATCTGTCTGCCGCAGGACCCGGCAAGGTGCCCGCTGTTTGGCCCCGGAGTCGTCAGCCGCCCGGGACGCGCCAGCCTAGGCGAGGCGCAGGACGGCCCGGCGATATCGGCCTCCTGGTAGTCGGGCGTCGCGAACCAGCCGGCTGCTGCCTCGGTGATCTTTCGCGTCGGTAGTTCACTTTCTCCGGCGCGCCTGATCACCAGCTCCGCGGAGTTCGAAGGCCCTCGGCTGGCGTGAGGCAGCGTCTTCGCGGTTGCCGTGCCTGCGGATGCTTGGCGGCACATCGCATCCCTGTGAGAGCTCACCTGCCGTGTGGCTGCGTCCCTGGATTCGCCAAAATCTTAACCATTGACAGATAAGGGAAACAGATGATTGAGACGGGGATTTGGAGAGCCCCGCATGCCGTCGGCGACGGCCTGAGCGCAGCCGACAGCAGCAAGAGCCGCCTGGCAGTGCGGCTCTGGACGTTGCTGCATGCCCAAGCCTTGCTGCGGGGCACGATTGGCGGCGCGGGCGGTGCTTCGTGCGTAGAGGATGACCGCCGGCGGCTGGCCGCTCGCCGGGAAAGCGCACATCGGCCATGACCACTCCCTCGCGCATTGGAGCCGCCCTGTGCGCATGTCGGCAGCCTGGAATGTCATCCAAGTATTAAGCACCGAATGGTCGCTCTGGAGGCAGTCTGGGCAGCTATGGTTACGGTTAGCTGCCGATCATAACGGCGGATATTTGCGCGCCGGGCACGGTCGAGCACGAATCACGGGGCGTGATCCGATCTTGGGCCCGTGTGACGCCGGATGGGCGTTCTTATTCATCGGCGGGTCCGCTGTGGCTAGGCCGCACAGGACTGCTGGTTCTGCCGTTTGCACCGGGGCGGGCTAACGTGCCGCCCGCTGGCGTTTGATTGTCGGGTCGGCTGTCGTGTTGCCTGGTGAGCCCTGGGGCGGGAGGCCGGCCCTATTAGGATCGGGTAGTGCCTGTCCCCGCTGCGTTTGACTTGTCCGGCCGGGTGGCGGTGGTCACCGGGGCGGGCAGTCCTGATGGCATCGGTTTCGCTGCCGCCAGGATGCTCGCCGGGCTCGGTGCCGCCGTGATGATCAGCGCCACGACGGCCCGGATCCGGGACAGGGCCAGCGAACTGTGCAGCGCTGGTTTTGACGCGGCGGGATTCGCCGCGGATCTCACCGAGCCTGCCGCCGCGCCCGGGCTTGTGTCGGCTGTCCTGGCGCGGTGGGGGCGGTTGGACATTGTGGTCAACAACGCGGGGATGATCTCCGCCGCTGTTCCGGTGTTCGAGTCCGGCACGGTGGCATCGATGGATCTGGTGACCTGGCAGGCGGCGCTCGCCCGGAACCTGACGACCGCGTTCTTGGTCACTAAGGCGGCGCTGCCGCCGATGACCGGCAGCGGCTGGGGGCGGATCATCATGGTGGCCAGTGTGACCGGCCCGGTGATGGCGATGCGCGCGGACGTCGGGTATGCCAGCGCCAAGGCGGGCATGGTCGGCCTCACCCGCGCGATCGCGGTCGACGCGGCCCGGCATGGAATCACCGTCAACGCCGTCGCCCCGGGCTGGATAGCGACCGGTTCCCAGACCGCGCAAGAACATGGCGAAGGGCTGGTCACCCCGGCCGGCCGCAGCGGCTCACCCGACGAGGCCGCCGCCGCCGTTGCCTGGCTGGCCAGCCCCGGCGCGTCCTACATCACCGGGCAGTGCCTCATCGTGGACGGCGGCAACTCCATCGCCGAGCAGCGCGCCACACCGGGGTAACCAGTTCCCGGCCCGCACTTGCCATCTGCCCGGTCACGGCAGGCTAGTCCTGTCGTCCCGGATGCGCCGCACGCTGGCCTGGTTCCGGCGGAGCCTGCCCGGGGGCTGGCCTAAGACCTGCGCGAGGACGATCGCGCCCGCCACCGGCCCGGTCCGTGGCGCAGCGGAGACCGGCGAGGATGCGCGCCTCAAACGGGCCGAAGACCAATCACACAGCGTGAGCCAGTCACGGCAGACAGCCGGACCCGGGCGCCGGCTATGTCCGGCTGCCAAGATGAGCTCCGCGGCTCGGCAACTGTGCGCAGACACTCCAGCTCGGGTGTCCCTACTTCGTGCCGGCGATGCAGCGGGCCAGGCCCGGAACCCTTACCTTGCCGTTTTCTTCGTAGGTGCCGGCCTTGGCGATGACGGCTTTCGCGATCCGCTCCCGCGCGGGTTGGTCGATCTGCTGAAGCGCCGCAGCCGCGAGCGAGACGTGCTCGCTGATCATCTCCCAATACTGCGCGGGCGATCGCGTCACGAGTCCGACGCCGACGTCCCACTCGGCCACGTCGCGCAGCCCCGCGGCCTCATACAGGGCACTGACATACCCCGGGGCAGCGCACCGGAACATACCCGGCCCGTCCGGGCCGGGTGGCGCCAGCACCGCCTCCGCCGCGATTGCCTGCATGACGATCGTCACCCACGGGTTTTCCCCGGGCCCGGCCCACACCGACGAGCAAAGACGCCCGCCCGGCTTGAGCACGCGCGCGAACTCAGCGGTCGCTTTGGCGACGTCGGGGAAAAACATGTATCCGAACCGTACCGAGATACTGTCGAATGTCGCGTCACCGAATGGCAGGTCGTCGGCGCTGCACACCTTGGTCTCAAAATTGGTGATCCCCTGCGCGTTCGCTCGTCGCGTCGCGATGTCGAGCATCTCAGCCGCAAGGTCGGTCAAAACGACGTGTCCCCTCGGCGCGAGCTTGGCGACGGTCAGCCCCGGCTCACCAGTGCCCGCGGCGATGTCGAGATGCTGCTGATCATCGGCGATGTCGAGATGCTCGATAATCGCTGTGCTGACCGGGCCCAGCTGATCCATGATGACCGAGTCCCACTTCTCCCAGCCCGCAGAAAGCCCCGCCCACGTCGCCCGCTGAACGTCTCGGATCTCATCGCCGCCCGGCATCGGCCCTCCCGCTATCGGATGCATCCGCCGAACACGAAGGCACCCCGTGGCGGCAGTACATAATGCCCGGTAGGCGCGCCCCCAGCAAGTCAGCCCGAGAAGTCGCCAGCCGCTCCGGGCGGCGGTTGGCGGGTTGGCGCTCTCGTGGATCGTCACGTTCCGTGCGAACTGGTCATGGTCGCTCGCTCCAGCGGGAGGGTCGCGAGGAGGAGGACGGCAGAGCGCAGAGCTAGAGCCGCGCACCGCTCGCAGTCCGCGCCGCGCTGCGATTGAGGATGTTCGCGGCGAAGCCCGTCGCGGCCTTCGACCAGACTTGCCGCCGCCCGGAATAGACTCGGGCGGCGGTGGGTGTCGACTCGGGTCGTCACGAAGGCGTGAAGGGGATCGCCATGACACGTACCCGGCAGATCCTGTTCATCCAGGGCGGCGGCGCGGGCGCGCACGACGAGTGGGACGACAAGCTGGTCGAGAGCCTGCGGCGAGAGCTCGGGGGCGGGCACGAGGTCCGCTACCCGCGCATGCCCGACGAGGGCGACCCGGGTTATGCCCGGTGGAGCGCAGCGATCCGGCGCGAGATGGCGGACTTGGACGACGGCGCGGTCGTGGCCGGCCATTCGGCAGGCGCGGCAATCCTCGTCCATGCGCTCGCCGAGCAGCCGCCGGAGCGAGGGCTCGCGGCGATCGTGCTGATCGCCGCTCCGTTCGTCGGCGAGGGCGGCTGGCCCAGCGACGAGTTCGAGCTGACGAGCGAGCTCGGCGCGAGGCTGCCACCAGGCGTGCCGGTGCATGTGTTCCACGGGCTCCAGGACGAGACCGCCCCGCCTTCGCATGCCGGCCTGTATGCCCTGGCGATCCCGCAGGCGCAGGTGCACCAACTGCCCGGGCGGGATCATCAGCTGAACAACGACCTGAGCGAAGTGGCTGAGGCGATCCGCATCAGCAGACCAGGGCCGTCACCGATACGCAGAGCCGACACCACTTTCACGCCAGCGGCTGACCGGGCGAGCCCGCTCATGCGGCACGGGCCGCGAAGCGACTGGCCGACAACACTACAAAGGCCCTGATCTGCTGAAACATCTGGAAGTGGAGCTAAGGGGACTCGAACCCCTGGCCTCTTGCATGCCATACGATTCCGGTCAGTCGATCCCCGTCCGGAACAGTCGAACGGGGAGCCTCCCAACTGCATTAACACTCCGAAGAAGTCGCGCACGGTCTGGAGGAACCTGAGCATGGTGGCTTCCCAAACTGGCTCCCGGTTCCCGCGCAAACCCTCTGTCTGTTGCGTGAGCCGACAACGGCCGGGAAGCAATTGGGAGCGCACCCACGGCATTGCGCCGAAGCGGGCTGCCGTGGATGCGGTCCTGTGCGCCGTTCGTTACGGGGCGACTTGCACCTGGGCGGTACCGCCGATCGGGCCGAGGGCAAAGCCCTGGACGAAGCTGTCCGATGCCCCGGTGTAGTGGCCGTAGCGGTCCGGCACCACGATGGTGACCGGGAACTGGCCGCCGATCAGGCCGACGCCGTTGATGGTCAGCTTGCCGCCGGAGTCCGTCCAGGTCACGTCGCCACGCTCGTGGACGGCACCGTTGAGTCCGGCCGGGCCGGTGTGTATGCAGTCGCTGCCGGTGTAGTCGCCGGTCCCGTTGCTGTTCAGCTCGATCCACAGCCAGACGCCGTCGCCGGGGACGCCGCCCACGTTGTTGGCCGAGATCTCGACCTGGTACCGGGCACCTGTGCCGTAGTCGGCGAGCGCGGGCGTGGCAGCCGCCCCGGCCATTGCTGCGGCGAGGCACCCAGCCCCTGCGGCGGCGGAAAGCCTCGTGATGTAGCGCATGTGATTCTCCTTCGTGTCGGTTGCCGCTGCTCAGTCCCCGGATTGCCGTCTTTCTTTTGAGGCGCTGATAGGTGTTACGCGACGGTTTCGCTCCCCGCGCCCGCGAGGGGCGGCTGAACGGGGATGCCGTTTGTTTGGGGCAAGGTAAGGAATTCGATAGGCGCGTTGAACCAGTGACCGGACGGGCATCTGATCACCGTGCTTTCGAGGGGCCCGCCGGTTGAGTTCATGGTGTACCGGGACTTCACCCCGGCCGGAAGGCCGCACCTTACGGCGCCTTCCTCATCTAGGTAGGCCGGGCAGTCAAAGAACATCACCTGGCTCTCCATTAACCGCACGCTCAGGATCTTGGGCCCGGAGCGTCCAAGGGGTGCGGCAATGTCCGTTTCGGGTGGCGACCGGGGAGGTCACCGCGCCGGTGATGGGCGTGCGTCAGTTCGGCGCGGAGCTTACCGCTGGCTCGACCCACGTGGCCCGCCAGGCCGGCGCCTGGAATGGGGCCGCGTAATAGGACGTCTCGCTCACCACCAGCCCATCGCGGTACTGGTGGAAGACGATGACGTGGAAGCGGTCGCCGTCGTAGTCGAAGAGCATCTCCATCACCCAAAGGTCACCCGAGCCAGCGATGCGGCGGAGGGTGGCCGTGGGCGGGGTCGGATGGGCGAGGCGAAGCTCCCGGATGTTCTTCTTGCCGCGGATCACCTCACCCGACTGGGGCCACTCAACGACCACGTCGTCGTGGTAGATGGCGTCGAACACTTCCATGTCGGCCGTGTTGATCGCCTCCGCGAATTGCCGGATCCTGACCCGCCGTGCCTCGTCGTCCATGTCGTTCCTCCTCTTGTGGTTTAGCCACGCTGAGGGAGCATGCAACGACCCAGGCGCCCGGCACATCGGGGTGATTACTCAGGAAGGTACTCAGTTCTCCGCGGAGGACAGGCCTTCGGAGACGGCCCAGGCGGCGATCTGGGCGCGAGAGCCGAACCCGAGTTTGGCCAGGATGTGCTGGACATGGTTCTCGGCGGTCCGCTCGGAGACGAACAGGGTCCGGGCGATCTCCCGGTTGGTCAGGCCCCGGGCGACCAGCACTGCCACTTCCCGCTCCCGCCTCGACAGCAGGACCGGCGCCGTCGGGGTCGTGAGGTCGCTGATGACGGCCTCGGCGCGGGCCCGGAGTACCCTCATCCCGAGGGCCGTTGCGGTGCGGGCGGCCCGTTGAGCCAGGTCGCGGGCCTGGCCGCGGGCACGCCCCTGGCGGCGGAGCAGCTCTGCCAGCACGAGTTCGGCTCTGGCCGACCAGGGCCTGGCCCCGGCCGCGGCGTTCCGCTGGATAGCCCGGCGGAGATGGTCCTCGCTGTCATCCAAACGCCCGAGGGTGATGGCGGCCATGCCGAGGAACAACGCCACCGATCCCTGGCAGACGACCGACCCGCCGCCGCTGGCCATGAACCGGCCCTCGAACGGCAGGAGTTCCCGGTAGCAGATCTCGGCGGTCTCGCGGTCGTCGAACTGGAACGCCCCGTGGGTGAGGAACACCATCGTGCCCATCCAGCGGGCGTCGCGCGGCACCCGACGCAAGCTCCCTCGGGCCTGCTCGTAGTACGGCAGCGCGTCGTCGGGCCGCCCCGCCGACAGGAAGCACGACGCCAGCATCGACCGGACGATCACTGACGGTCCCACGTCGAACATTTCCCGGTGGGCGTCGAGCCAGGTGGACTCGCCTCGGTCCGCGTCGACGGAGGACATGAATGCGAAGTGAAGGAACCGGGCGATGAAGTTCTCTGGGGGGAGGACGGCGGTCGCCTCCTCCGAGAGCGCGACGGCTTGCTCATAGCGGCCCAGCAGCAGGGCCCGGACTGCCTGACAGCGCTGGAGATGCCACCTGGCGACGGGGTTGCGAAGCGTGTGGGCGAGGCCGGCCAGCCGTTCAATCTCGGCGTCGGCCGAGGCGATGTCGCCCAGCTCCCAGAACGCGTCGGTCCGCCAGACCCGGGCCCACAGTTCCTGGATCGGCGCCGGCGCCGAGCGGGCCAGCCCCAGCGCCTGGTCGGCCAGGGCCAGCCGTTCCAAGGGCCAATCCGGCCCGGCCAGCGCCAGGTGCCTGGCCGGAAGCACCGCAGCCAGGAGCCCGGGGTCGCCGGAGCGCCCGGCAAGCTCCAGGGCGCACTCACTGTCGGGGAGCGCCTCGTCCAGGCGGCCCGACTCGCACAGGGCCACGGCACGCTGGGCGAGCAGTCTGGCGCGAACCGCATCGCCGAGCCCATCGGCACCAGCCAGGACCTCATCGCATGCCCGGAGCACGCTCGCGTTTATCCCCGGATCCCCGATGTTCTGGACGATGAGCGGTGCGCCGGCCAGAAGGCCCGGCCTGCCGCAACGGCGCGCCAGGTCCGCAGCCTGGACGAATGCCTCCATTGCCGGCCGGACGTTGCCACACCGGTACTCGGCGGTGGCCAGATCCAGCAGCACTTCGCACCTGTCCGCGGTGCCGAGTCCGCCGGTCACCGCCTGCCCCAGGGCCAGACGGTACAGGCGAGCCGCTTCCTCGTAGCCGAGCTGCTTGTTTGCCTCGCTTGCCGCCATCCTCGCGTACCGGATCGCCCGGGGCCCATTACCGGCCTGCTGCCAGTGTGATGCCAGTCTCGACATCGTGCTCGCATCGTGCCGGGGGGTCTCCGCCCATTCGCCCTCGAACGTCTCGGCGATCCGGCGATGCTTCCGCAGCCGGTCAACGGCCTCCAAGCCCTCAGACAGCGTCTCCCGAACCAGTGCGTGCGGGAAGCGGAACCACCCTGGCTGCTCCGGCACCTGGTCGAGGAGCCGCGCCCGCATAGCCTCGTCCAGTAGCCCCAGGACTCGTTCCGGGTCGGTGCCGCTGGCCCGGGCAAGGAAAACGAATCCGAAGCTGGTGCCCACCAGGGATGCCAGCTCGAGCGCCCCGCGCGAGGCAACGCTCAAGCGATCAAGACGCCTTTGCAGCACCTCGCGGACGCCCCGGGGCAGACCGAGCGGCTGGCCGGATAGATGTGCCAGGCGGCCCTCCGACCGGAGCAGCCGTACCAGCTCGGCGGCGAAGAACGGGTTTCCGCCGGTCGCATCGTGAAGCCGGTCGGCGAGGGCCGCATCCGCCGGCTGCCCGGCGGTGACGGCCACGTATTGGGCAAGTTCCGCCCGGTCAAGCCCCCTCAGCCGGATCCATCGGACCTCGGGCCCGGCGGCCAGCTCGGCGAGCGCCGCAGCGGCCGGTACATCCGGCGGCAGCTCTTCCTCGCGGAACGACACCACGAAGAGCACCGGGTCGCGTACGGGTTCACGCACGAGATGGCGAAGCAGCAGCAACGTCGGCGCATCGGCCCAGTGCGCGTCATCCAGCACGATCACCAGGCCACGCCGGCCCGCCGCGACCCGCAGGAACGACGACACCGCGTCGAAGAGCCGGAATCGGGCCTCCCCGCTGTCATAGGCACTCCCACCGGCTGGAGGCACAGGCCGCATGCGCTGATCCGGTCGCCTAAGCTGCGGCATCATCCGAGACAGGGGCGCCGCATAACGCTCCAGTTTCTTCCGGTCGGCCGGATCCGGCCGAAGGAGCTGATCTCGTATGATCTGGATCCACGGCCAGAAGGCGGGCGCTCCTTCGCGTTCGGATCCCCGGCCCCACCTCACCGCCATGCCGAGGGCTTCCGCCTCCTCGGCGAGCTGGATGGCGAGCGCCGTCTTGCCGATCCCCGGTTCCCCGGTAACGAGCGCGACCCGGCTCGATCCACCAAGAGCCTCGGCCAGGGCGACCCGCAACTCCCCAAGCTCCGCCGACCGCCCGACGAAGGCAGCACCCGGCGAAGCCGCACCCCCGGTACTCACCTGCCTGAATGTAGCTCTCCTGCGGGGCTTGTGGCACTGCCCGGCCCCGTGGCTTCGGTGCGGCCCGCTCCGGCCCCAACGCCGATCACACGGCGTGGTCGGCACTCGCGGTGGCACCCGCGCGCAGTGCCACCGATCTACGCGCGCGGCCGGTCTGCTGGGATTCCCGTCAACGCCGCGCCGAAAGGGTGATCTGCGCGTCTGGGGGATGCCTGCTGACGGCCGGGCATTGCGTGCTGATGCCGGGGTCCGCATGTTCTCGGCGCTGAGGGACTGTTACCTGGTGGCCGCTTTATAGGTCAGCGGACCCATAGCTGGTCTATGAGGACTGACCAGTAGGGGTCGAATTGGTAGTTGCGGACACGTACGGAAAGCAGTACCAGGGAGCGCGGGTTGTAGATGGGCACCCAGGGCGCCTGGTTGACGATCTGGTGGTCGATCCGCGCCCATTGCGCGGCGGTGGTGCTGGGATTGTGGGCCTGAAGCCCGAGAGCGTGGGCGACCTGGGCGTCGATGCGCCGGTTGCAGAACTCGGCGGCGTTAAGGTTGCCCGGGTTGCCCGGGAGGAAGGAGTGGCAGGTCAGCAGCGGGCTGATGAAGTCTGCCGGGGCGGGGTAGTCCTGGTACCAGGAGAACCAGCCCACTTGGGTGCGCCGCCGGGAGTCGTAGAGCCGCTGGTCGTAGGCGCGCCAGTCGGTGATCACTTGCAGTGAGGCCCGGTATCCGAGCTGATCCAGCACCGTCACCAGATAGCGGCCGGTTGCGTGGTCTCGGATTGTCGTGCCGAACGCGCCGGAGACTACGGTCACTTTGGCGCCTCGGGTGCCGGAGGCGCTGACCAGGTGCTCTGCTTGAGCCAGGTTGGGCGCGGTCCACATGCCGCCGGGGCTGGGGTTGAGGGTGTAGGGGCAGTAGGGCTGGTAGCCGGGCAGGCCGGGGGGGAGGACCTGGCAGGTCGGCTGGGCGGTCAACGGCCCGCCGAGCAGATCGATGAGCCTGTTCCGGTCGATGGCGTAGTTGAGGGCCTGCCGGGCGGCGAGGATGTTGAACGGCCAGACGCGGGTGTTCAGGACCAGGCCGATCGTGGCGCCCAGCGGGCCGGGGTGAAGCTGGCTCGGGTAGCGCGTCGCCAGTGCGGGCACGGCCGCCGGGGGCGGTGAGAGGAGGACGTCGGCGCGGCCGTCTTCCACCGCGGCGACCGCGGGCCCGGGGGGAATATCGAGCCGCAGCACGATCCGGCCGGGGTACCCGCTGGGCTGTGCCTGGCCAGACCAGGGGCGGAACCGCGGGTTGCGGACAAGAGTCCAGCTATGCCGGGGGACGAACGACCGTGTCAGGTACGGACCAGTCGCGGGGAGCTGGGCGGGCCCAATCAGGTGGCCCGGCGTGCCCGGGGGGACGGCGTCGGCAAAGGGGAACGCGAGCATGTAGAGGAAATCCGGGTCCGGCGCCGTCAGGTGAAAGGTGATCGTGTTTGCCTGGTCGTTGGTGACGATCCCGCGCGCCAGGTCGCAGCGGCTGGGCGCCCGTTCGCATCGGCCTGCGCCGACGATGCCGGCGTAAAGTCCTGCCGCGCCGCTGAGGTAGTTGAGGCGGAAGACACGTTCGATTGCGTTCCGGAAGTCCTCCGGCCTTACCAGCGCCCCGGTGGAGTACCTGATGCCGGGGCGAAGGTGGAAGGTGTAGGCCCGGCCGCCGTCGGCTGGGGCCGGGAGCGCTCGCGCGAGATCGGGAACGAGGGTGTCGCCCGCCGGCCCGCCGGCCCGCCGGTACCCGACCAGCCCGTCGTTGGTGACGCTCAGCATCTGCCACATGGGGACCGTGTAGGCGGCCGCCGGGTCGGTGGCCTGGTCATGCGGTGACAGGTTCGCGATCAGAGTGATCGTGCCGCCACGGTGCGCCGCGGCCGATGGCAGCACCGTTGCCAGCACGTCGCCGCCGGCGGCCGTGAGAGCGGCGGGCTGGTTGCCGATGCGGATGGACCGCACCGAGCCGACGTGCGGGTCGATCCGCACGACGCTGCCGCCGAGGCTGTTCGCGACCCACACCGCGCCGCCGCCGTAGGCGATACCCGTGGGCTCGCCGCCGAGCCTGATGGTTCGGGCTCTGCCGGTCCGTGGATCGATTCGCACCACGGCGCCGCTGGCATCGGCGACCCAGACGCTGCCCGCGCCGACGGCCACCCCGGATTGGGAACTGCCAGCCGGAACGGTACGCGACACGCGGTTAGTGCGAGGGTCCACGAGCGCAAGCCCCCCGGTGTCCGCGCCCGTCACCCAGACCCCGCCCTCGCCGACCGCGAGGCCAGTGGGGGTGCTGCCCAGGGGGATGGTCGCGGCAACGCGTCCGCTGCCAGGGTCGATCCTGGAAAGCGTACTGTCGGTCAAGTTCGCGACCCATACCGAGGCGTAGCCGTATGCGACCGCCACCGGGCCGTTGCCGACGGCGATCGTCGCCACCACGACCCCAGCGGCCGGGTTGATCTCCGAGACGGTGCCGTCGAGCTGGTTGGCAACCCACACCTGCCCGGCCCCGACAGCGACTCCGGCGGGCCCGCGCCCCACCGGGATCCGGTCCACCACCTGCCCCGCTGGGTCAACCCGCAGCAGCAGGTCATCGGCGGTGTCGGTGACCCAGGTGGCCCCGGCGCCGTAGGCCACTCCGCCGGGCCGCCCAACACCGGCCACTACGGTGCTGACGGCGTTCCGGCTGCCGTCAATGACAGCCACCGTGTTCGGCCCGGCGCGCAGGGACGCCCGGGTGGCCGGCAGGATGGCCAGGCCACCCGCCAGCAGCGCGGTCACCGCGGCGGCGGCGGTCATAGCTAGCATCCGTTTCGGATGGGCCGTGGCGGCCGGGATGAGCCGCCTGCCGTGGCCAGGCGTCGGCGCCTGGCGGCTTCCGGTGCCCGGTGGAGGCTCCAGAGACGGATCTTGTTCCAGGATCGCGCGCTCCAGTTGCCGCAGCGCCTGGCATGGTTCGATGCCGAGCTCATCCGCCAGCGCCCGCCGGGCATTCTGGTAGGCGGCCAGAGCATCTGCTTGCCGCTTGCACCGGTACAGCGCGGTCATCAGCTGCTGGTGCAGGCGCTCGCGCAGCGGATCGGCGGCCACCAGGGCCTCTAGTTCGCTGACAACGTGCGCATGACGCCCGAGCGCGAGATCCGCCTCGATCCGATCTTCCACCACGCCCGCCCGGAGTTCCTCCAGCCGGGCGATGTCGGCCTGCGCGAACGGCTCGAACCTGAAATCGGCCAGCGGCGCACCCCGCCACAACGCCAGCGCCTCGCCAAGCACCGCCGAGGCACGGCCCGCGGCCTCGGCCGCCAGCGCCCGCCGCCCCTCCCCCGCGAGCCGCTCGAACAGGGCCACATCGACCTGTTCCTCGGCGGCCTGGAGCAGGTAGGCACCCTGCCGGGTTAGCACCCTCTGGGTTCCCGGGGGCGCCTGCAGCGTCTTGCGGAGCCGCCAGATGTAGACGTTCACGGCATGCACGGCGCCCGCTGGGGGATGCTCGCCCCACAACTGGTCCACGAGCACGTCACGATGAACCGGCCGATTCGCGTGCAGCAGCAGGATCGCCAGCAGCGCCCGCTGCTTCAGACCGCCCAGGTCGACGGCGGTCCCGTCGACGGTGACTTCCAGCGGCCCGAGAAGGCGATAACCGATCACTTCCCCCACCACCACAGTCAAGCACGCCCGTGCTCGCGCCGACAGCCGACGGAAAGGCGTCCTGGCCTGCGATGTGAGCTTTTTGTGACGTCCCAGGCGTAGGACTGCCGGCAACGGATTCGGCGACTTGGGGGTTCATCATGCGCGGTGTCATCTCGGTAACCGGCCGGGCTGCTGCCCTGTCACGGCAACAGCCGATGAGATCTGCCGGGAGGCGCCGGCCTTGGCCGTCAGGGATGCTGCCGCATCATGCCCGGAGCGTACCGGCGCCCGCGGTGGCAGGCCGCGCCGCAGCCTGCCTGGCGACGGCGGCTGCAATTATCCTGATTGGTGCTTCGGCGGCGCCTGCGGGTGCCCTGGCGGGGGGATGGTCGGTCACGCCGAGCCCGAACCCCCGGGTGCCGACCGGCCAGCTCTTCTGGGTGTCCTGCCCTACCGCGGACTCATGCATGGCGGTCGGCACTTATGTCAAGACCTCAGGCGAGGGAGTCAACCTGGCCGAGCAGTGGAACGGCACCTCGTGGCGCATCCTGCCCACCCCCAACCCATCCGGGATAGCGCTCAGCGGCCTGTTTGGCGTCACCTGCACCGCCCCGTCGGCGTGCACGGCGGTGGGGGCCAGCACCACCACCACCGGCGCCGTCCGGGCAGTGGCGGAGCGGTGGAACGGCGGTACCTGGAGCCTTCAGCCCACCCCCACCCCGGCGGGAGGAGGCGCCCTGAACAGCGTGTCGTGCACCTCGCCCTCGGCGTGCACCGCCGTCGGCGGCAGGGCGGACGGAACGACCCTCGCCGAGCGGTGGAACGGCACCCGCTGGAGCATCCAGCCCACCCCCAACCCGTCCCAGGGCGGCGCCACGCTCAGTGGGGTGTCGTGCACGTCGGCGTCGGCGTGCACCGCCGTCGGGGGCTCCAACGCCTTCACCCCCAACGCCAGGACTCTCGCCGAGCGGTGGAACGGGACCAGCTGGAGCATCCAGCCCACCCCCAACCCCGCGCAGGGCGGCGGTTTCCTGGCCAGCGTGGCCTGCCCCACGTCCTCGGGCTGCACCGCGGTCGGCGCATCGAACGCCGGGACCCTCGCCGAGGGATGGAACGGGACCAGCTGGAGCATCCAGCCCACCCCCACCCCTGCCGGGGCCCAGTTTGCCTTCCTGAACAGCGTGTCGTGCACCTCATCGTCGGCGTGCACCGCCGCCGGGACCTACTTCAATAGCTCGGGCACCCCGCAGACCCTGGCCGAACACTGGAACGGCGCGAGCTGGCACCGCCAGGCCACTCCCAACCAGGGACCAAGCCTCCTGATCGCGCTGGCCTGCACCTCGGCCGCCGCCTGCACCGCCGTCGGGTACTCCAACACCAACCAGTCCCCGGCGGTCCTGGTGGAGCGGTCGGCAGGCACCACGTGGCGCACCCAGGCCGCGCCCAATCCGCCGGGGGCGGCATCGAGCTTCCTCAACAGCGTGTCGTGCACCTCGCGCTCGGCCTGCGTCACGGTCGGGTTCACCACCACAAGATCGCGAACTGTGGCCACGCTGGCGGAACTGTGGAATGGCCGCACCTGGCACATTCAGCGCACCCCGAGCCCAGCGCCAGGAGGTGCCCTGAACGGCGTGTCGTGCACCTCGCCCTCGGCGTGCACCGCCGTCGGGGGCACCGCGAACGGAAGAACCCTCGCCGAGCAGCGGACCGGCGCGAGGTGGCGCATCCAGGCCACCCCCAACCCTGCGGGAGGAGGCTTCCTGAACAGCGTGTCGTGTGCCACGCGTTCGGCCTGCACGGCGGTTGGGAACTCAGGGAACGGCAGAACCCTGGCAGAGCGGTGGAATGGGACCAGGTGGAGCATCCAGCCCACCCCTACCCCTGCCGGGGCCCAGTTTGCCATCTTGTCCCAGCGTGGCCTGCACCTCACTGTCGGCCTGCATGGCGGTTGGCACCCGCTTTGACAACTCGGGCAACGCGGTTGGGACGCTGGCCGAGGTCTGGAACGGCAGAGCCTGGCGGATCGTGCCGACGCTCGGGCGCACCGGGCAAGACATCACCCTCAACGGCGTATCCTGCACCTCCTCATCGGCCTGCACCGCCGTCGGCAGTTCAGGAACAGTAACGACCTTGGCAGAACGGTGGAACGGCACGAGTTGGCGCGTTCAGCCAACCCCCAACCCGCCTGGCGGCCAAGACATCTTCCTCACCAGCGTGGCCTGCCCCACATCCTCGGCCTGCACCGCATTCGGGCTCAACCTCACCGGCTCGGGACCCCTCACTCTGGCCGAACGGTGGAACGGCCACATCTGGCGCATCCAGCCAACTCCCGGACTCGTAACGTTCGACATCGGCACGCCAGGCGTAGCCTGCCCTACGTCATCGGCCTGCTTCGCCGTCGCGAGCTACACCAACAACGGCCCGAACCTGACCCTGGCCGAGCAATGGAACCGCACAACGGCCGGGAACCGGCCGACCATCAGCCGCCTAGCAGCACAGGCCGGCTCGGCCCTCGCGTGCATGCACCCGCCGCTCAACATGGCCGCATATGCTTGGCCGCTCAACCACGCACAGCGGTGGCACCGGTCCTCGGCCCAGGGCCTTCTCAACCGGACCAGTTCAACAGGACATGCCACGTTGGGGCTGGTGCCCGGCCATGTGAAGGGCTATTTGCCCGTCGAGTACGAATCCCAACGACCGAGTGCCGCGCGGGCGAACCGCTCGTTTCCAGCTGCCGGGTCTAGCTGAGCCCGAGTAGCCCTCACGGGAAGTTCTGGTGATCGGTGCCCGCATGCACGGAACGCATGCGGGCACCGATGAAACGCACTGGTCAGGGACATGGCAGGCCGGTCTAAGTGACTAGAGATAGTCACTGTTTCATCGAACACAGGCACGAAAAATGGTGGAGCTAGGGGGACTCGAACCCCTGGCCTCTTGCATGCCATGCCTGACGAATCCGTCTGGAGTAGTCCGAGATCGTCAGCGCCGTAGTCGTCGTGCGGGCCAGTGTTCGTAAGGGAGCCGCATGCGTACGCGGCTCGCAGACGATGCCGATGAGTTTCGGGTGGATCTGGGGTCAGGAGGAGTAGTGGAGCCGAGCCGATGGGAAGGAACAACTATGAGCACGATGACGTCCGTGCGGGCGAACGGCGTCGAACTCGGCGTCGAGACCTTCGGCCGCGATGACGATCCACTCGTGCTGCTGGCCGGCGGGCCCACGATGTTGTCGTGGCCCGACTCGGTGTGTGAGCGGCTGGCGGCAGGTGGCCAGCGGGTGGTCCGCTACGACCTGCGCGACTGCGGAGCGTCGACGACCCTCGACCCGGAGGCGCCGGGGTATCATCTGCGCGATCTCGCCGCCGACGCGGCGGCGCTCGTCGGCACGCTCGGCGCCGTGACGGCTCACCTCGGCGGCGTCGGGGTCGGCGGGATGGTCGCTCAAGTCGCCGCGCTCGACCACTCGAACGCGTTCTCGGCGCTGACGCTGGTGAGCACCCGACCGGTCGCGCCCGGCCCGGTCGACGACGATCTGCCGGATCACGACGCGGCGACCATGGACGCGGTGTTCTCGCGCCCGATGCCCGACTGGACCGACCGATCTGCCGTCGCCGCGTTCGCCGCCGACGGCGCCGAGCTGCTGGGCAATGACCCGGAGCAGGCGCGCGCGACCGCGGCACGGATCTGGGACCGCACACCGTCGAGCGAGCCCTCGGTGCAGCAGGCGAATCAGCTCGGAATGGTGTTCGCCCGGCTCGACTGCGCGCCGCGGTGGCGTCAGCGCCTCGGCGAGCTCACGCTGCCGACGCTCGTCGTGCACGGCCGCGCGGATCCGTTCTTCCCGGTCGGCAACGGCGAGGCGCTCGCCGACGCGATCCCCGTCGCGCGGCTGCTCGTCCTCGACGACATGGGCACCGCCCTGCGGGACGCCGCGGCCGACGAGGTCACCGCCGCGATGCTCGCCCTCTGACTCCGCCGCCGGACCGGCCCGCAGCGGTCGGCACCCTACGACTCGCTGACCTGGACGTCGACAACGGGCGGTTTCGCTGGTGGGCGATGCACCCCCAACCGTCGAACCGGCCGAGAGTTCAAGTCTGTGATCAT
>WNGM01000486.1_pt1 | contig 54382 bp, 45 predicted proteins | sample 5400571 | NCBI WGS metagenome assembly WNGM01 (sample SAMN13153378, study PRJNA577476) | soil metagenome | isolation source: 100 cm soil or saprolite under Garry oak tree replicate 2 | place: USA:California | collected 2016-06-15 | reverse complement strand
AACGTCTACCCTCTTCCGCGAAAAGGTTACCTTCTCGCGGTGAAAGTCTACCTACAGGATGAGCTTTCACCGCATAACAAAGTGGCGCTTTTCGCGGGAAACAAAGTCGAGCTTTCGCCGGTCAACAACGTGGCTTCCGGGATCCCGGGAACGCGGGAACTCCGGTGGAGTGCCGCCGTGTCTTCCGGCATTCCGGGACTGCGCAATCCGCCGGACTCGAAGTGTTGCGCGGTGGCAAAGGCGCGGCGTTGGCCACACGGAATTCGCGATCCAGAGTTAACACCAGGAGAATGAACACTTACAGAATCGGTGAGCTAAGTAGCCTTAGAATGAACACTTGCAGAAAACTGGGGCCCCTCTGGGGCGCGCAAAAGTCTACCAACAGGATGAGCTTTTGCGCGTTAACAAAGTCTGGGGGACGGGCTAATGTGTCGTCACGCGGGAGGCTGGCAATTAAGTCGTTCAGATTGATATCCTTGCAAATAAATACAGAACAAATGCCATGGAATGATATTCTTACGAAAAAACCCGGGGGGGGGTGGGGGGTATCCTCAACTACAACTTTAGCTTTTGTCTTCGAGGCGCCAAGGGGCGCAGGGCGCTGCTGGCCGCGAAGGCTAGCAGGGGGCCACTTTGGTTTTTTTGTTGGCGAGGTCGCGCAGCCAGTCGTTCACCGCGGAGAGTTGCTCGTCGGCCACGTTGCCAAACACCACGCCCATGCCGAAAATGCCCATACCGTAGCCGGAATGCATGTAGATCACTTTGCCGGGGAGTTCGCAGGTGTTTATGCCATTGGAGATGCGCAGACGCAGTTCGGTGCCGATGGGAATGGGCTCGAGGGTATCGATATAGCATCCCCGCGAGCTCAATTCGGAGACCTGTGCGGGAACCGACGTGCCGTCGCGCAGGGTCGCTTCAGCCTCCGCGAAAAACGCGAAACGCGGATTGGCGCGCCTGACGGCGAAGGAAGTTTCACTCATATGGCACCTCACTCAAGGAACTTTGTTAACGCCGCGAAGCTCATTCCATGGAATGACGTTCGCGGCGGTGAGTCGCACGTATATTTCCATTTTATGGAAGCGCCATGCCACACGTCCAGATTTACCCGCTTCGGATTGCCGAGATAGGTAACTGGCTTTGCGTACAGGCCGCTGCGCGGAGACGTTCAGGTAGGAGCAATTTGCGGTCCAAAGAGCCGCGGGCAAATGGCGAACCGAACTTGGAGCAGGAACTAAAACCTCCCACCCTTCGCGACTTTCTTTAACGCGCAAGCTCCGCCTGCGCTGGGGCTTAACGCGCAAGCTCCGCTTGCGCTGAGGGCGCGAAGGGTGGGGCGCCCGTAAAGGCCTCTCTCGGCAAAGGGAAAAAGGAGGGATTCTTCGTCGCTTCGCTCCTCAGAATGACACGGATTGCCAATGACGATTTATTTGTGGCGAATGTCTTCCGGAGCGCGTTGTCGATCGAGCGGCAGCACCTGCAGACGCCATTGCACGGGGATGGACTCCGGCAAGAAGCAAATCTTGCTGTCGCATGCCTGGTACTCGATTTTTCCCGTAATGGCCAAGGTTTTGCCATCGGTGCCCAGCGCGTTGCTGAAGTCCGCCGCGGAGCTGATCCTGACATCCTGGCGGATGCGGAATGTGCCCGCGAAGACAGGTACGCGCTCTTTGATGGCCGGCAAATAGAGGATTTTTGAGGGCGGGTAAATCACGGGTCTTAATTCAAATTGGGGCTCAGTCTCTGACGGGGGATCGATCACCAATTTGATTGGCTTATAGTCCCGAGTTCCCGGGGCGTACACATGAACGTCGGGCGGGAGCTGCACTTCGGCCGTCAAGGTGGCGAGCCCTCCCGGGAAGGCCGTGCGATCGGACTGCTCGAGCGTGAGGCGCAGGTGCGGAGCTTCCGTGGTGCTCGCGACTTCTTCGCCTAATTCCGGAAAGAGCTTGGCGATGACGTTATTACCGGAAAGCCGCTCGCGATATTTGGCCTCGAAGAATTTCTCTCGAATGACGCCTTTCGCATCGATGAAGAAATATCCGGGGCGCGCCATTCCCTTGAACTGGCCGGCCGCTTCGGTATTCAGGACTTGGTAGGCTCGAATCGTTTCGGAATTGGGATCGGCTAACAAGGGAAAGTCAATCTTCCGCCGGCCGGCGAAATATTTCAGGATTTCGAGGCTGTCGTAACTGATGGCGGCCAGCCCGATCCCCTGCTTCGCAAATCTGGCTTTGGCGTTCTGCAGCTCGACCAGCTGCCCTTTGCAGTAGGGTCACCAGTCGGCGGAACGGAAGAACAGAAGAACGGTGCCGTTCGGTCCTTTTAGCGTTTCGAGTGTTTGTTGCACACCAAACTGGTCGGGGGCGGAAAAAACGGGCGCCTTCTGGCCCACGGCGAGTCCGATGCCGGTGAGCAGCTTAATTGATGCAAGGCGAATGGTATCGCCGTCGAGCGCGCCGTCGACAGTTACGCTATCTCCCAGGTGACCAGCGGCTGGGTCTTGCGGATCGAGGTTGAATACCAGCCGGAGGGTGTCGTCATATAGGGATAGCTTGCCGCCCGGCACACGTTTCTCGGTGCATTTGGCGGCCTCGGCGAACGCTTCGTCTACACTGCAATTGCTGTTTATGATGACCCCGGACCACGATCCCGAATTCGTCATGTTCTTGTTCTGGGCCCCGGCGAGAGTGGCCGCGCCTGAAAGCACCAATGCACACACCAAAATACAGTTTGATAGATTCCAAGGCTTCATAGGCGACTCCGACTTTATCACAGATTGACGAGTCGATTTAGGCCGGATACAAGCCAATCGGCAAAAACCGATGTTCTCAGAGTGGCTTGCGGTACGCTGAAAGCTGAGAGTGTATTAGCGGAAGATTTTAAAGAAGCGCGGGCCTTACTTCAAATAAACGGGATCTCCATCCACAATAACGACCTACATCTTCATGGATTCATTACGCACGATCTCATAGCGCTGAATAAGCGCAGCGACGCCCACTCGCCGGTCACCGTCTTCCGGGCCTTTTTCAACCCGAACGACCTTCCCTATGGCGCGTATAAAGACTTCTGTCCCGCCGGTCACTTCGGCCGGCAGAGTCATGGTTAAATCCAGCTCGGCGCCGGCAGTAAGACGGTTTTCGATGAGGAAGTAAACCCCACGAGTGGAAATATCGCGAGTCTTTCCGTTGCAAGCGTCTCGCTCGACCGGTACACGAATGAGGACCGGCAGGGAAAGATCATAGCGTCGTGCGGTGCGACGGTCGGTCATATCCCCCAGTCTCCAGCTGAACAATATTGATTTTAGACCTGGGCCCCTCTATAGAATGTGCAATTCGCCTTCCAGAGGCTCGGTAGTTGAGGCGGCAACTCCACCTCGAGTTGTGCGAGCGGAGATTCATTCCAGCCCAATCGAGTCGAAACGTCAACATTTCAGTAACTCCACAAGAACAAAGGGGAAAGCGAAGGAGCTTGAGTCGATCCGAGCATCCCGACAGGGCGGCCATAATCCTCTGGCGAAAAAAGAGAGACAAAAACTTTGCAACAGGGCGTACCAGAACCCCCGTATTCCGAACGACTTTCGCGAATCCAATGCCTCGAATACGCAACAGATTGCACCTCTATCCTCAGTTCTCTTTCCCGACAGGAACCAACGGCGGGGGGGTGGTCGGCGGGGTGGCCTGCGAACGAGAGCCTCTTCCAGCATCAAGGTTAAACTGACGAATTTTATAGAGCAGCGCCTTATAACTGATTCCGAGCATCTTCGCCGCATCTTTGCGGCACCAGTGTGTCTTCTCGAGGGCATCGGCAATGGCCTCCATCTCAGCCTCGTCCTTCAGGCCCCGCACCAGCGCCTTAAGGCCCTGTTCTCTTACCGGCGAAGGCTCCTCACGCGGGGAAGTGCGCTGCCGAGCAGCCGCCATTTCTACCAGTTCGCGGAAACTACCCTCGTCGTCTTCCAGGATGACGTAGCGCTTTACAAAATTCTCCAATTCCCGCAGGTTACCGGGCCAAGCGTAGCGAATGGCGGCTTCGATGAGGTGTTGAGACGGAGCGGGGGGCTGTTTCTGGAATTTTTCACTGTACTTATTGAGGAAATGCCTGAACAAGAGAGGAATTTCTGTGGTCCTCTCTCGCAAGGGCGGAACGTTAATGGAGAGGACATTCAGTCTGTAGTAAAGATCCTCGCGCAGACGACCCGACTTCATGGCCTCCTGGACCTCCAGATTGGTTGCGGCGAGCACACGGACGTCGACGCCGATCATGTGACGGCCTCCGAGCCGCGAGTATTGATGGTCCTGGAGCACATGCAGCAGCTTGGCCTGCAGGTGGGGACTCATTTCAGCGATTTCGTCGAGAAAAATGGTGCCCTTATTGGCCAGCTCAAATTTGCCCGGCTTGGAGCGCACTGCCCCGGTGAAGGCCCCTTGTTCATAGCCAAATAATTCGGACTCGAGCAATTCGCCGGGCAGCGCGGCGCAGTTGACCTTAAGAAAAGGCTGATTGCGGCGAGTGGAGCGCATATGAATCATGCGCGCAACCACTTCTTTACCCACTCCGCTCTCACCACAAATGAATACGGGCACATCCACCGGAGCGATCTGCAGGATCTGCTGGCGTATGCGAACCATCTGCGGGCTGGCGGCCAAAAACGAAAGGTCCTCGGTCAAATGGTCGCAATATTCCCGCAGGGCCTGGTTTTCCTTGCGCAGGTCTATTTTCTGCCGGCATTTCAGCATGGCCGCGTCGAGCTCTGCTTTTTCGAACGGCTTGGTGAGGTAGTCTTGAGCTCCCAGGCGGATGGCCTCGACTACCGTGGTAATCTCGTTCGAACACGAAAGCATGATTACGTTCAGGGTTCGATCCACCTGCATCAGCCGACGCAAAGTCTCCAGCCCGTTCATTTCCTGCATGAGGACGTCAAGAATGATGAAATGGGGACGCTCTCCCTGTTGCACAGACTCCAGGGCGTCGGGGCCAGAAGCCACCGCAGTCACCTGATAGTTATCGACTTCGAGCAGTGTCTGCAGGTACTTGCGGATACTCGGTTCGTCATCCACCACGAGAACGCGTTCTTTTTCACTCATTCCGCCCATCCTTCTTTCTCTCAGGCCGGTGTGCGCGGCTTATTGGTTATCAATCGGCAGCAGGAAAGTGAATGTGCAGCCCCGGCGCAACTCACTATCCACCCAAATTTTTCCTCGATGGGCTTGAATCAGCCGCTTTGCAATGGCTAGCCCCAGTCCCATGCCGGAAGAAGATCGGTCCACGCGCACGAAATCCTCGAAAATTTCCTGATGATGCTCAGCGGCAATACCCGAACCGGTATCTCTGACGGCCACACGTACGCAATTGGGCTCATGATTACGTTCGCGCCGGCGGTCGGTGGAAGGCGGTTCTTTGGCGATGCGGCGCTCCCAGAAATGCAGATCGGCCCGCAGCGTTACGCAACCGCCAGCAGGGGTGTGCTTCAAGGCATTGTCGAGCAGATTGGCAATGCTCTGCTGCACCTTTTGATAATCGAATTTGAATATCGGCAGTTTTTCATCGAGCAGTGATTCGAGCCGCACGTGATTGCGTTGAAAAGCCTCGTGCCAACGCGTGTTCAATTCGGTCAAGCAATCGGCCAGATCATTGTCCCGCAAGTACAGCACGAGCTTGCCGCTTTCCAGCGTCGAGTAGTTCAAGAACATGGAAACAAGACGAACCAGCCGCTCACAACTATCCTTTGATTCCTGCAAGATGTCGCACTGCTTCTCATTGAGTTTGCCCAGCGAGCCTGAAAGTAAAAGATCGTAATAGCCTTTGATGACGGCGAGTGGCGTCTTCAGCTCGTGAGCTGCGGATGCGAGAAAGACTGTCTTCTGCCGATTCACCTCCTGAAGTCGAAGGTAGGCGGCGAGGAGGTTCCGGTAAGTGATCTCTCGCTCCTGCAGTAACGACTGAACGGTCAGTTCGATCGTTTTATCCACGGTTGGCGACTGGGTTGGCGACTGCGCATTTCGTGCGGGTTCGAGCCGGAGCACAAGCCACTCTGAATTGGACAGCCGCTCCAGCCGCGCGCGGAGTCTTCCTGAGGCGGTCTCTAACTGCAGATCCACCTCACTCTCGCCGCTTTCAATCTGACCGAGTAATACCTGGGGGTCCATCCGGAGGATGTCGCCGAACAGGTTTAAGCGTCTCCAGCCGACGCTCTCGGGCAAGTCTAGAGCTTGACGCGCGCGATCATTGACCAGCAGCAGCGCGCCGCTGAGATTGGCAACTAGGGAGGGGACTTCAAAGAGGTCCAGGAGGCTTACTGTAAGGTTCGCTGGAAGCGATTCGGTGATTTGAGTTTCGACAGCCATAGCTTGCCGCAAATTCCACTCCTGAAACGTTTTGTGTCTTACTTAGGGGGACTCGAGCAAGTCGCTTGCCGTCGAAACGCGCACATACTCGCAAACCATGCTGCGGGGTGTCAATGGTAAGTGAGTTCCATTTTACACATAGGGAAAAATCCACGACAACGCTCTGGAGGGAAAAGTTTTCCTTCTCAGGATCTTGGTTGTAAGCCCTTATCTTGCTTGGCGATATGGAAAAGAGAGCGTAGATAGGCCCATGCCCTGGTGACGAAGAGCTAAGATAAGTACTAGAACAAAAGTACTATAGGGAAGATTTTTTCCACTGAGGCAAGCCCGACGCTGGGTTTAGCGCAGAAAAGTCATCTCAGAAAGATGCCTAATCTGCCCTTATTGTGAAAAGTCTTTCCTCTTTCAAGCTTTCTTTTCTGGAGACGGACGTGGCGCCAGATCATCGGAGACTCAGCCGCTTTGGCTTTGCCGGACCATGCTGCCGCAACGTGACGATCCAAAAATGGCCCCTGGCGTGCTAGTTTTAAGGCGAACCAGTCTGTTATCCCAAATCCCCATTGGGGTAAGCTGGGTTTTTGATCGGACTTGGACCGATGCCTAGCCCCAGTGACCCCACACAGGGTGTCACGCCAGCCGAGGAATCTTTCCTCGAATTGCTGGCGGAGACCCTCGAGAACCTCGACCGCCTACCCCGCGGCCAATTCCTGCAGCGCTTTTTCAAGACCATCGCTCAACTCGACCTGAGCGAAAACGCCAGTTCGGATTATTGGGAACAAATCCTGGAACGCCGGCGGCAACTTGCCGATACGCTCGGCAAGCCGATTTCGCTCAAGGCCGCTATGGTGGACGTGCTTGCCTCCTCCACTTATCTGCGTGTGCCCATCCTGATGGAGTATGAGGACCTGAAAAAATTGCAGATCAATGCCGCCACCGACCCACTAACCGGCCTCTACAATCGGCGGCTCTTCGAGGAACATTTCGAAAAAGAATTGAACCGGGCTCTTCGATACAACCAACACCTGGCCCTGATCTTTCTTGACCTGCATCAGTTCAAAGAGGTCAACGACCGATACGGGCATCCGCAAGGCGATTTGTTTTTGCAGACTGCCGCCGCCACACTGCGCAAATCGCTGCGAACATCGGACTACGCTTTTCGCATCGGCGGCGATGAATTCGCGCTTCTGCTTGTGCATTCCGATAGCGAACAGGCGAACACGCTGGCGCGCCGCATTCGCGCTAATTTCGGGTCCGCGGTGCAATCCATGCAGGCCAGTGTTGGACTGGGAATGGATTATGGAATTGCAGTATTCCCGGCGGACGGTGATCAGAAAGACGTTTTGATCCGACTCGCGGATCAACGTTTGTACGAGATGAAGCATCTAGAGCGCGGAGGCAAAGTACAGCCGCAGGCGCAGCAGCAGGCAGAGAAACAGGCGCCACGGCAAGCGCCGCCTGCTGCAACGAAAACACCCTCTCAAGCCGTGGGCATTCCCGCTGCGTCTCCAGGGCCATCTCCCAGACCTGCGATTGCCCCGGAGAGAAGCGAGAAGCGCAAATGGGAACGGGTTTCGCTGGCCGGAACTCGCGCCTACGCGCAATTGACAGATGATCCGCAAAAAACGGCGCGAGTGATCGACCTGGGTTACGGAGGGCTCGCGCTAGAAATGGAAGCCTCCGCCGAAATAGGATCTCGCTTTTCCGCCGTGCTGCACGTTCCGATTCTTCCACCGGTACGCGTTCTTCTAAAAAAGTTGTATCAGGTGCGAGCGAGCAGTGGCCAGCTAAGGGTGGGTTGCGCCTTTATCTCCTGATCGGTTTGGCATTGGCGCCGTCCGGTTCATTCGCTTGATACGCGGTTGTGGCGAATCGCACGGGCCAGGAATAGCAGGGCCTGCTGCACGCGCGCAAGACCCAGGCTCCAGCGCAAACGCGCTTGTTCCCGCCCCTCCCCGCGAGCAAACAGGAGAAGCCGCAAGCAAAATCCTTGTCGCCCGCCGGCAAGTTGAGATGGCGATATATGCAGTTCCACGCGCAGTGCGTCGCCTGGCTCGCATTCGAGCAACGCAGCCAATCGGCGTGACAAATCGTCATAGTGAGCCTCGTCCGGTTCGTCCGCGCCGCGGGAGACAATGAGATCAATGCGCGACGCAAACTCGATGGGCTCGGCGCCTGCATTTTCCGTGGCGGCCCATACCTTGCAGCCGAAAGTCGAGAACGGAGATTCGTCGGCGTTCAGGTTCAACAGAAGGCCGCCGAGGTTTGGGTACTGGCGAGCAACAGCGATGCGCGCGATTGCCCCTGGGTCTTCGCGAAGATCGAGCCGTTCAGGGTGAGCAACACGGCAGATCTCTCGATCATCCTTCGTATCGTCCTTTGTAATGATCACGCGCATGATTACCACTCGACACGTGCGGCTTTTTATCGCGCGAGAGCACTCGCGCTCAACAGGGGCGTGTTGAGGGCCCCGGTTTCCACCCCAACACGCGCAACAGCGGCGCGTGTTGAGGGCCCCGGGTGGGACGGTATACTCGCTCGCTGGACAGAACAAGCGAAAATTGCGGGTTGCGACCTTCACGGGGGAGCGAGCATCTACTCCTTGGAAACGAGGTTACGATCACCTACTATTAGGGTTTACCGCGAGCTTAGCGACGCGGCTGTATTCCCGTTCGTCGGGAGCCGTGCAGAACGGCTTGCGGAAGGGAGCCAGCATGAAACCCGGTATCCACCCCGATTATCATGAAATTACCGTTCACTGCGCCTGCGGCCATGCGTTCAAAACACGCTCAACCTATAAAGCGAATCTCATGCGAGTGGAGATCTGCTCGAACTGCCATCCGTTTTTTACGGGCAAACAGAAGCTCATCGACACAGCGGGACGCGTGGAGCGCTTCCAACGTAAGTACGAGAAAGCCGCCCAGGCCGCCCAGGCCGCCAAAGGCAAGAAGTAGCCTTGCTGTTCGGCCAAGCAGGCGCGGTGTAGAATTTGCGCAGCATGGCCTCGGGTTCTCCATACAGCCAGAGTGAAGTTCAGGCGGCGACGCCGGTCGAGCAGGCGGTGGCGCGCGTCACCCTGCGCAATTCATTCGCGCATCCCTATGATTCCGCTATCGCCGCCGCACGCACCTGCTACGCCCCGCGGCTGATTTCAGCGGAAGAGATCACCGAAAAACAGCGCACGACCATCGGCGCGGCGACATATTACGCCGGCCACCACACCGTTTATCAGCACGCGCATTTTGAGTTTGGGCTGGAGAACGTCAGCCGCCAATTCGTGTGGTCGTTTCTGCACGCGCATCCATTTTATAACTCGGAGCAGCAGAGCCAGCGCTATGTTCGGCTGGACCGGGCGCTGGCCTACATTCCTCCGGTGGGCGAGCGATTCGGCGCCGCGGAAAGAGAAATATTCGAACGGGCCGTCGCCCGAGCCTGGAGTGCCTATCGTGAGTTGACAGCTTTGCTGAAAGACGACGCGCGGCGCATTCTCGCGGATATCTGGAATATCGGCACGATGTCGCATCCGAGGCGGATCGAGAAAGTGGAACGCCAGGCGGAAAAGCGCGCCATCGAAGTGGCCCGTTACGTTTTGCCGGTGGCCGCGGCGACGACCATGGTGCACACGCTTTCCGGAGTGGTTTTGCACCGGTTGTGGCGCATGCAGGCGGCCTCTGATACTCCAACGGAGGCGAGGGCGGTGATCGGCGAAATGGTTGCGCGCGTGCGGGAAGTGGATGCGCAATTTTTCGATCGCTTCGATAACGGTGCTCTGGAGGAACCTCCGGAATGGCAACCATCTCCTTCTGGCAATGGCGAGAAACAGGCGCAGGAATTCGATGCCAAACTCGCCGGCCACACTTCTTTGCTGGTCGATTATTCCCCGGTCGCTCCGCGCGTTCTGGCGGAGTCCTATCGCGCCGTGGTTGGTCTTAGCGAAGCGGAATGCCCGGACAGCGAAGCGCTTGATCGCATGCTCAATCCCGCGCGGAATCCCTACCGTCTGGAGACGCTAAACGTCGGCGTGCACGCTCCTTTGATGCGGCCTTTACAGCATGCCAATTTCACTTTTGCCAAGAAATTGAGTCATAGCGCCGATAGCCAGGATCAACGCCATCGCATGGTTCCCGGATCAAGGCCGCTGCTTATCCTGACCGATACGGCCGATGCTGATTTCATCACGCCGATGCTCATCCGCGAAAATGGCCGCGCGCAGGAAGTCTACGAACGCGCCATGCGGGATGCCTGGGCGGCAAAAAACGAGCTGCTCGATCGCGGCGTTCCGCGCGAATTCGCTTTGTACCTTCTGCCGAACGCAAAAGCCATCCGGCTTGTCGAGAGCGGTTCGCTGCTGCACCTGCTGCACAAGTGGACCATGCGCACCTGCTTCAATGCGCAAGAAGAGATCTACCAGGCATCCATGGAAGAAGTGGCGCAAGTGCGCGCGGCCGTGCCCGATCTGGCCCGCTACATCGGCCCACCCTGTTATGTGCGCGCCAGCATCGCCACTCCCATCTGCACCGAGGGCTCTCACTTCTGCGGCGTCAAAGTCTGGCAGGAGTTTCCGAACATTGAGCGCCGCATATGACCCGCCGGGGAACCCTGGCCTACTATCTCGCCGCGTGGGTGATTGGCTGTTTTGTTGTTTCGCTTCTGCAATGGATCGGAGAGGCGCTCGCCGGCGAGATTCATACTGCTTCGATTCTGCTGACAACGTACTTTTTCTCTCTGGCCTTCGGCGCAGTAGCGATTCTGCTCTTTGCCTTGCTGCTGCGCAGATCGATGCGGTTGCTAGGGACACATGCTCTGTGGATTTGGTTTTTATCGGGAGCCATTTTGTCCTTAGTGGAGATTTTTGCTCTGACTCGTGCGCAAAGCGCTCTCCTGTCGATTCGTTCGGGGGAGTTTGGCGAGATCTTTTTTGCTGCGGTTCTGAACGCAGCCGATGTCCTGGCAGGACACAATTTTTGGCAGGCGCCCGTGGATGGAGCGCTCACCGCGGTCGTTCTATGTCTGGTGGACCGGGCGTTTGCTCGCCCGAATGAGGCCGCTGAGCCGAAGCAGTCACCGGCGTAGGATCGCAAGCTCGTTGACGGGAAGGTTGCTTTCGCTCGAACGAGCGTCTATGCTGAGAGCTGGCTGCAGATGTTTACCTCTTTTTATTAGCTCGCCCGTTTACCCGCCGTCGCGCTGGCGGCATTTGCTGCAGGTCTGCAACATGATTCTGGCTTGATCATTTGGACTCTTCTTTCGCAGGTGCGCTATGGCCACACTTACGCTATTTGAAAAACTAGACCAGATCGAATCGCGCTATCAGGAGCTGACGGCCCAATTGTCGTCGCCCGAAGTTCTCAGCGATTCGTCGCGTTACCAGAAGCTCGCTCGCACGCATGCCGATCTCTCGGAAGTGGTCGAAAAATATCGCCAATTGAAGGAATTGGAAAAAGGTCTGCGCGAGGCCAAGCAGATGCTGGTGGAAAGCGAAGACGCGGAAATGAAACAGCTGGCGCACGAAGAAGAACGCCAGCTTTTGGAGCGCAAGGAAATTGTGGAGAATGAACTGAAGCGGCTGCTCCTGCCGAGAGATCCGAACGACGAGAAAAACGTCATCCTGGAAATTCGCGCCGGCACCGGCGGCGACGAAGCCGCCTTGTTTGCCGCAGAGCTTTTTCGCATGTACTCGCGCTACGCGGAATCACAACGATGGCGCGTGGAGGTGCTGGAGAGCTCGCCGTCTTCGCTCGGAGGCGTAAAGGACATCGTCGCGGCGATTCAAGGCGACAAGGTCTATTCCAAGTTGAAGTATGAAAGCGGCGTGCACCGCGTGCAGCGCGTGCCGGCAACCGAGCAGCAAGGACGCATCCATACTTCCGCCGCTACGGTGGCCGTGCTGCCGGAAGCCGATGAGATCGACATAAAAATCGAGCCCAAAGACCTGCGTATTGACACGTTTTGCTCTTCCGGTCCCGGAGGTCAATCGGTGAACACGACTTATTCGGCCGTGCGCATCACGCACCTACCCACAGGCCTGGTTGTGTCGCAGCAGGACGAGAAATCGCAGATCAAGAACCGCGCGAAGGCCATGCGCGTGCTCCGCGCGCGGCTCTACGAATTGGAGCAACAGAAACAGCATGAGCAGATCGCCGCGGAACGTCGCGGGCAGATCAAGAGCGGCGATCGCTCGGAAAAAATTCGCACCTACAATTTCCCGCAGAGCCGAGTCACCGACCACCGCATCGGGCTTACGCTGCACCAATTGAGCGACGTCATGGATGGAAGGCTGGCGCCCATGGTAGACGCTCTCGTCACCCACTATGAGGCCGAACGGCTGAAGCAGGAGTTGGTGGAAGCGTGAAATTGGTGATGAATTCGGGCGTCGATCGGGCTTCCGGAGAACTCCGCGTGGCGTTGCGGACAGGCATCGCACGTCTGGAGCAATGCAATGTTCCTTCTGCGCCGCTCTCAGCGGAATTGTTGCTGATGCATATTTTGCGACGCGACCGCGCCTGGCTCTACGCCCATCCCGAATACGAATTGAGCCCGGAAGAGGCAGGGGCCTACTCGCAACTCGTGGAGCGCCGCGGCCAAGGTGTTCCCACCCAGTACCTCACCGGCCGGCAAGAGTTTTGGGGACTCGAAATCGAGGTCGGTCCGGGGGTGCTGATCCCCCGGCCGGAGACCGAGCACGTGATCGAAGTTGCGCTCAAGCGTCTCGGCCAGCGGCATGCACAGCCGTTGCGAATTGCCGATGTGGGGACGGGTTCGGGCTGCATCGCGATTGCGCTGGCCCGCGAATTGCCGCGTGCCGACATCGTCGCCACCGATAATTCGGCAGTGGCACTCGAGTACGCCCGCAGAAACGCAGCGCGCCACGAAGTAGCGGATCGGATTCAGTTTTTCGAGACCAATCTTCTAGACGCTTGCCTGGAGCTTTCTGGCCAGCCGCAGAGCTTCTTCGATGTGATCGTCAGCAATCCGCCTTATGTGGGCCGGAAGGATGCTGTGGATTTGCCGCGCGAGGTTCGCGAGCACGAACCTGCCGAGGCCCTCTTTGCCGGCGATCAGGGCTTAGATATTTACCCGGCTCTTGTCGACGAAGCGGCACGAGCCCTTTGCCCGAACGGGATTCTGGTCGTCGAGATTGGCTACAACCTGGCGGAGCATGTCCGTTCCCTGCTCTCTGCGCCGCGCTGGTCGGACCTGATGGTTACGCGCGATTGGGCTGGAATCGAGCGCGTAATTTCAGCCAAGTTCGCACCCTGACCTCCCGGCGGCAGTTTCCTCTGGAACTGACGCGGTGAGACAATGAGCGACGAGGCTCATGCCCAGACTTGCCCATTTCCGTGCCAAGCGCGAGGCCTCCCCGTTTCGGCTGGACACAACACCCATTCTGCATGTGGACATGGATGCATTCTTTGTTTCGGTCGAGTTGCTCGAACATCCCGAGCTGCGCGGCAAGCCCGTGGTTGTGGGCGGACAGCCGGATCGCCGGGGAGTCGTGGCGGCGGCGAGTTACGAGGCTCGCCGCTATGGCATCCATTCGGCCATGCCCCTGCGCACCGCGGGAAAGCTCTGCCCGCATGCCGTTTTCCTGGAAGGCCGCCACGATCTCTACGCGGAATGGAGCGATCGCATCGCTACCATCCTCTCGACATTTTCGCCGGTGGTGGAGATGGCTTCCATCGATGAGGCCTATCTCGACCTTTCGGGAACGAGCCGGCTCCACGGACCTCCTCTGGCAGCGGCTCACGCGCTGTTGACCGAAATCGGCACGAAAACGGGATTGCCGTGCTCTGCCGGGTTGGCGCGCACCCGTCTGGTTGCAAAGGTAGCGTCCGACCAAGCCAAGCCGCGCGGACTGGTGTGGGTGCCAGCGGGCGCCGAGGCCAAATTCCTCGAGCCGCTTTCCGTGCGCCGCATTCCGGGAATCGGACGCGTCACAGAAGCGGCCCTGCGAGCGATGGAGATCGAAACAGTGGGTCAACTCGCAGCCATTCCAGAGGAACGACTGCAAGAATTCTTTGGCCGATGGGGCACGGCGCTCTACCGCAAAGCGCGCGGAGAAGATTCCTACGAGTTCGTCATCGATGCCGAGCCGAAATCGGTTTCTCACAGCCACACTTTTGGTTCCGACACGAATGACCGGCGGGGACTCGAATCCATGCTGAGCCGCCTATGCCAAAAAGGCGCCAAGCGCTTGCGCGATGCAGGCCTCAACGCGCGCACCGTCACTCTCAGAATTCGGTACACAGGATTTCAAACCGTGGCGCGCTCTCAGACTCTGCCGGAACCGACGCACCTTGATCCCACGCTCCTGGCGACCTTGCGGCGGCTCTTCGACCAGCATTGGGATCACCGGCCGGTGCGGCTGATCGGAATCGAATTTGAAAACCTCTCCCACGGCGCAAACCAGATCGGCCTGTTTGATCCGGAGTGGCGCGAGAAGCTCGAGCGCCTGGCTCGCGCGGCCGACCAGCTCCGCGACCGCTTCGGGTTTGCAAAGGTCCAGTTCGGCGGATCGCTGGGCAGCGAGAAAGATCATTAGTCTGCGCTAGGGATCGGGAAAAAGCAGATTCTCCGGTCCCGCATTCCCGGGATGCCGGAAGAAGTCGCGGCATTTCTGGAGTCCGGTGGACTCCACCGAAGTCCCGAGACCGGACCTCGGCGCGCGGCAAGTGCGCGAGAAGGAAAACCCGCGCTGCGCTCCTCGGAATGACACCGTGTGCAAGGACCTGCCCGCTATCTTCATGCCGATTTTCTTGGCCGTGGCATTACGCGGGGGCATAATCGCCGCATGACTGCGCGCGAACTTGCTGCGGATATCTGCCGTACACTGCAGTCTTCCGGATTCAAGGCCTACCTGGTAGGTGGCTGCGTGCGGGACTTAGTACTCGGTCGCGAGCCGGAGGATTACGACGTCGCCACGGATGCGCATCCCGCTCGCGTGCAGGAACTGTTTCCATCGAGTGTCGATGTGGGCGCGCGCTTCGGGGTCATTCTTGTCGCGGGAGATGGGGCGCAGGTTGAGGTTGCTACCTTCCGTTCCGACGTCGGCTATTCCGACGGCCGCCACCCCGATCGCGTTGAGTATTCGAGTTTGCCCGAGGAAGATGTGCGCCGGCGCGATTTCACCATAAACGGCCTGATGCTGGACATGGAAACGCAGCAAGTCCTTGATTTCGTGGGCGGGCGGGAGGACCTGCGGCAAGGAATCGTGCGTGCCATCGGCGCGCCGGAACTGCGCTTCCGTGAAGATCGCTTGCGCATGGTGCGGGCGGTGCGTTTTGCGGCGCGTTTTGGATACGTTATCGAGCCTGCGACGTTCCAAGCCATTGTTGCGGCTGCGCCACATATCACCGAGGTCTCGGCTGAACGGCTGCGCGACGAAATCAGCAAACTTCTGAACGAGGGAGCAGCGCGGCGCGCTTTTGAACTTCTGGACGAAACCAGTTTGCTGAAAGCCTGCTTACCGGAGATCGCGGCCATGAAAGGAGTCGCCCAGCCGCCGGAATTTCATCCAGAAGGGGATGTATGGGTGCACACGCTCATGATGCTCGAGCGGCTGCCTCCAGGATCGCCAGCCACTCTGGCGTGGGCTGTTCTGCTGCACGATGTGGGTAAACCACCTACATTCAAGTCCTCGGAAGAAACCGGCGACCGGATTCGCTTCGATGGTCATGCTGAAATCGGCGCTCGCATGGCCGTGGCCATCTGCCGCCGGCTTCGTTTCTCACTCTATGACATCGAACAGATCGAAGCACTGGTTGCTAACCATCTTCGCTTCAAAGACGTCTTTCAAATGAGGCCGGCGACGCTCAAGCGCTTTGTGCGGCTGCCAAGGTTCGAGGAGGAACATCTCGAGCTCCACCGCCTGGATTGCCTGGCGAGCCATGGGAATCTAGATGCTTATGAATTTGTCAGGCGTTTTTTGCGGGAGACGCCGCCGGAGGAAGTCCGCCCACCCCGGCTGCTTACGGGAGAGGATCTGAAGGCTATGGGGTTCAGACCGGGACCGCTGTTCAAGGAAATTTTACAGGCCGTCGAGGAGGGGCAGCTGGAAGGACGCCTTACGAGACGCGAGGATGCTGTAGATTTTGTGCGCCGCGAATATCAACACGCGAGGTGAGCTTCGGAAAATGCAAGCTACTGTTTATCAATTTGTTAGGGCGGATTTGTGCCGGCGTACAGGGTCTGTTATAATGGCATTGTTTAGCGTAACAGAATTGTTTAGTGTAACAGACTAAGATTCGTTTAGTGCGGGATTGGCGATTGGTTGCACCCATTCGTCGAATCGCCTCATCTAACGCGACATGACGACTTACCTGCTCTAGAGCCGGTATATCGTCAGGGGGTATTATGGCCGACAAAACTGAGAAAATCGTTGTTCCGCCAGAATTAGCGGTATTGCCCGTCCGCGATACGGTGCTGTTCCCAGGCGGGGTCTTGCCCCTCACCGTAGGGCGCGAGAGTTCCCTGGCCCTGCTCAGTTCTCTCCAAGGTGAGGACCGCCTCTTGGCTGTGGTAGCGCAACTTGATCCTCGCGTGGAGGATCCCAGCGAGGTCGATCTCCACCGGGTCGGCACGATGGCCAAGCTCCACAAGACGGTCAAAATGCCCAATGGCAATCTGGTCGTGTTTGTGGAAGGCTTGGAACGCATTCGCATTCTATCCGTAGTGACGCTGAAGCCATTCTTGCAGGCTAACGTTGAGCCTGTTGCAAACCTGATTGGTGCGCGGGATACCGAGCTCTCGGCGCTCGAGCGGAATGCGCGGGAGCTTTTCCGAGACGTTGTGGCGCGATCGCCGCAGCTCTCGGACGACCTGCAGACCGTAGCTTTGAACATTGAGGATCCCGTGCGGCTGGCGGATTTCATCGCCGCTAATCTTCCTTCGCTGACTACTCTGCTACGGCAAGAACTGCTGGAGACGGCCGACGTGCGCAGAAGGCTCGAAACGCTGGTGCGCGAATTATCCAAGGAGATCGAGGTCTTGGATTTGCGCAATAAGATTCAGGAGCAGGTGCAGGAGCAGGTAAGTCAGAGCCAGCGCGAATATCTGCTCCGCGAGCAAATGAAGGCGATTCAGAAGGAACTGGGCGAGTCGGATGACAGCCAGGCGGAGATCGATGAGCTGCGCGCCAAGCTGGATGAATCCGGCATGTCTGCCGAGGCGCGCAAAGAGTGTGACCGTGAATTGAAGCGCCTGCAGAAGATGACTCCGGCTTCGGCCGAGTACATGGTGGCACGCACCTATCTGGAATGGATGACCGCTCTGCCGTGGACCAAATCGTCCGGAGCGCCGGAAATCGACATTGCCAATGGTCAGAAAATCCTGGACGAAGACCACTACGACCTGGAAAAGGTGAAACAGCGCATACTCGATTACCTGGCGGTCAAGAAGCTCCAGCCGGGAATGAAAGGTCCGATCCTGTGCTTCCTTGGGCCTCCAGGAGTGGGCAAAACCTCACTCGGGAAATCGATCGCGCGGGCCCTTGGACGCAAGTTCGTACGCATTTCGCTGGGCGGAATGCACGACGAGGCGGAAATCCGCGGTCATCGCCGGACCTATATCGGCGCTTTGCCCGGGCAGATCATTCAAGGACTGCGTCGCGCGGAGACCAACGACCCCGTTTTCATGCTCGACGAAGTCGATAAGCTGGGCCGCGACTTCCGAGGCGACCCTTCTTCGGCGCTGATGGAGGTTCTTGATCCGGAACAGAATTCGGCCTTCCGGGATCACTATCTGGACGTACAGTTTGATCTTTCGAAAGTGCTCTTCATCGCCACAGCCAACTGGATTGATCCCATTCCAGAGCCTTTACGCGACCGCATGGAGATTATCGAGCTCGCGGGCTACACCGAGGTCGAGAAGCTTCACATTGCGAACAAGTACCTGATTCCGAAACAAGCCACCGAACACGGTTTGAAGGTGGGAGAGCAGATCGAGTTCACCGACGACGGCTTGCGCGAGGTGATCCATAGCTACACGCGAGAGGCCGGCGTGCGCAATCTGGAGCGCGAAATCGCCACGATCACGAGAAAACAGGCCCGGCGTCTGGCGGAAGGCAAGACCGACCGCATGACGGTGACGCCCGAGGTGGTTCGCGAGACGCTGGGAGTTCCGCGATTCCGTGCCGAACGCGAAGTGGAGGATCGCGTCAAACAGCCGGGCGTTTCCGTGGGTCTGGTGTGGACGCCAGCCGGTGGCGATATCGTCTTCATTGAGGCCACTCGCATGCGCGGCGGCAAGCAATTCACCATGACCGGGCATCTGGGCGAAGTCATGCAGGAGTCCATGACCGCGGCGCTCTCGTGGGTGCGTGCCAATTCCGAGCGCTACGGCATCGATTCCGACTTCTTCCGCAAACAGGATATCCACATCCACGTGCCGTCAGGCGCGGTGCCCAAGGATGGGCCATCGGCGGGCATCGCCATGGTCACCGCCTTGGTGAGCCTCCTGAGCGGAAGGCCCGTGCGGCCCAGGGTGGCGATGACGGGAGAGATATCGCTCTCTGGATTCGTGCTGCCCGTCGGCGGGATTAAGGAGAAGGTGCTTGGCGCCAAGCGCGCCGGTATCCGCGAGGTGATCCTGCCGGCGGAAAATGAGCTGAACGTGGCGGAGGACTTTCCGGAAGCGTTGGAAGGGATACAGATCCACTATGTTCGCACAGCCGAACAGGCACTTGACCTCGCGCTAGGGCCAGCCCTGGCGGGCTTTTCGCTAGACGTGGCCCCGAGGCCCCCGCAGGGACCATCGCCGACTTCTCCGGCGGTGCACTAAGCAGCCGCGGCGCGGTACTAAATTCGCAACTGAGAGGGCCTGGCAGAGATCAGCCAGGCCCTCTTCTTTTTTGCAGATTTTGCTTGCGCTAGGCGGCCTCATGCCTCACGTTGAACGCCATGGCGGCCCGGCGAAAACTCTTCCTTATTCATGCGGCAGAGCTAGCGCATCATCTCGTAAGTGCCATCGCGCGCGATGGTATGGCCATGGAATTCGTGCGCGGCTATGCAGAGCGGCATGACCGGCGCAAAGTTGTGGCGAATGCGGAGCGGTTTCGGGAGATAGAATCCACGATCAGCCGGGAAGCATTGCTGCTCATTGCCGCCGAGGTGCGCCGGCTTTTGCCGCGAGCTTTCGCGTTGCCCCGTAACCCAGGTGCTGAAGATCGGGCGCTATGCGATCTTTTCTATAACGAGTTCCTGGATGCCCTGGGCCGCGCCTTGGAGTGGCCCGTGGCCGAATCCGAGGCGGGAGCCTTCCGCAGAGACCTGGAGATCTATGCGAGATGGCGCGAACGCAATTCCACACTACCGGTGCCCAGCAGAGCATCCGGAGATGACAGCCCATTCCCCGATCGCTGCGCGATTTTGCTCGACGCCGCCATGATGGAGCAGGCTCGGCGCGCTGCGGAGGAATTTCAGTCTGATCTTTTGGGCCTGGGGATGCGTATCTTTGGGCAGCTGGGACGCCGCCCTCTGCAGCAGAGGCTTTCACCCGGGACGAGCGTCCGAAACGCTACCCGCGACCGGGGCCCAGCGCGCCATGGAAATAAGGAGGTGCACTCCGCGCGCAAGCCTGCGAAGAAAGCCCATCGCCTGCGGCGCCGGCGTTGATGAACTGCTTGGCGGGATGATGATCAATGAGCAAAGGTTTTGCACCGGTATACACCGGGGACGTCATGCTTGTGTTTTCGTGGGTTTCTCATCGCGCTACAAGGCCCAAAGTAGGGCGCTCCACGGCGTATTGCTTTTGATATCCTCCTACGGTGTTCACAGTTTTCTATTTCTTAGTGCTCGAGCAGATCCTGCAGGGCTTCTATAGTCTCTGGCAGGGGCTGGAATGGCTGAAAATGGCTCGGCGGCGTTTGAGCGCCCGAGCCGGCCTCTATGCGCCGCGGGTAGCCCTGATCTGCCCGGTAAAAGGAATAGAAGAGGACCTGGAATCAAATCTCCTTGCACTGACTTATTTTGATTACCCGCAGTACGAAATTTTTTTCGCGATCGCCACTGCGGAGGATCCTGCCTATGGAGTGCTCGAGCGAGTGGCTTCGGCAAGCAAACGTCCCGTGCACATCGTTCGTGCAGGACGCGCGTTGGATTGCAGTGACAAGGTCCACAATCTGACAGCGGCGATTGGGCAAGTGGACGAGCAGTTCGAGGTCCTGGTGTTTGCCGATTCTGATGGCCGGCCGCCGCGCCATTGGTTAGCCCGGCTGGTGGCGCCGCTTGCCGAGGATAATGTCGGCGCCGCCACGACGTTCCGATGGCTTTTCCCCAAAGGGCGAGGTTTCTGGAGTGCTTTGGCAGCCGCCTGGAGCGCATCTGCTGCCACGTACCTCGGGGAACACAGGCGCAACTTCTGCTGGGGCGGCGGAACCGCTATAAAGCGGCAGCGCTTCGACGAACTTCGCATTCTGGATTCCTGGCGGGGAGCAGTCAGTGACGATTTCGTGATTACCCGAGCTCTTCAAAATTACGGGCTGTTCATTGCGTTTGTTCCCGAATGCCTGGTGCCCTCACTTTGCAGCTTCGAGGTGAAAAGTTTCCTTGAATTTACAAACCGGCAGCTCGTGATCACGCGCATTTATGCGCCAAGGTTATGGCGTACTGCGCTGATTAGCCACCTATTCTATTGCGCGACGATCCTGACCGGCATTGTATCCTGGGTCATGAGCTCCATGACCGGGTTGCCCAGCGTGCAATTTCTCGTGCTTGCTTCGATCCCTCCGATTTTTGCGGCCGTAAGGGGCGTTCTGCGTCTCGTAGCGGCGTTGGAACTGCTTCCAGATCTGCGGGAGCAGTTGCTTAATGAAGGCTGGGTGTGGGTATTGCTCGCCCCACTGGTCCCCTTTGTGTACGTTTATAATTCGCTGGCGGCGGTGTTTACCCGTAGAATCACGTGGCGCGGTGTGCGTTACGAGCTGGTTTCGCCGTTTCGGACCAGGATTATTGCGCGTTAAGCTGGTTTCCCTACCTCTTACCTACCCTTCGGCGCCGTTTTAACCCGTAAATACTGCAAATTCTGCACCCTGATGAAAACAATGCACGCCCATGGCGCCCAGGCCGCGGCGCGCAATCCGGCAAAGTGCTGATTCTGCGATAGGGGAAAGACCTTAGAAAATGGCATGCTCCTTGCGAGGAATACCGCAGGGGCTTGCGAGCGCATTTTAGGGCATCCTCAGGGGAGACCTATACATCCGATCCGCCCGGCGGCGCCCTCAGCCAAAAGTAGGCCCAGTCACTGTAAATCCACAACCTGTCCACGAATCCGCAGCGTGGGATTCGGAACGCGAGGTCGCCCTGAATAAGACACGGACCAATCCGGTAGTCAATCCTATTCCCGCAAAAGCACACGCGCTGCAGCCAGGCGCCTTCGTTTTTTGCGACCGAGCGTCCGGGGCGGCGCGATTTGAAGTTGAGGCAGCCCCTGAGGGCACAATGCCGATCGAAGAAGCGGCCAGTCTGCTCGCCATGCATTGCCTGGTTCGGGGCCAGGCACCTTCCGATTACACAGTTCTGGTTGTGCCTCGCGCAAGCCTTCTCGACTCGGTCGGGCGGCGTGCACAAGAATTGTTGGATGCCGGGCGAGCGATTGGCTCAGAAGTCCCCTTGAGCCCGCGTGAGCGCGAGGTGCTCGAGTGCGTGCTGCGAAATCTTTCAAACAAGGAGATCGGCGGCCGGCTGAATGTCTCCGAGCGCACCGTCAAGTATCACGTTTCGGCCCTGCTGGCGAAGTTCAACGTCCGCGATCGCGTGAGTCTGATGCGCGAGGCAACGAGCGGCCTGCGCTCTTCGCCCTTCACATCTTCTGTAGACACGCTCTTTGGTTTTCCCGTGCCGGCGCAACCTACGGTCGCGCAAAGCGCGCCCGCAGCAGCTTCGGCAGGCGAGCGGGTGCTCCGGATGCCGAGCAACTCAGCGGGCCGAGTCTTTTTCAGAGCAAGGAAGCGCCGAAGATAATTCGAGGCCGGCCTATCTCAGTGATCCGAAATTCTTCTCGATCTCTTCCCAGTTCACCACGTTCCACCAGGCCTCGATATATTCGGGCCGGCGGTTTTGATACTTCAAATAATAGGCATGCTCCCACACGTCGAGCCCCAGCACCGGTTTGCCCCCGCTCATCACGGGATTATCCTGATTGGGTGTCGAGTCGATGGCTAACTTTCCATCTTTGCTGAAGAGCCAAGCCCATCCAGACCCAAACCTCGTGGTTGCGGCCTGGTTGAACTTCGTTTTGAAGTCCGCAAAGGATCCAAATGCGGACCGCATTGCTTCCCCCAGTTTCCCTTTGGGTTCCCCGCCGCCGCCTTTCTTCATGATCTTCCAGAACATGGAATGATTCATGTGACCGCCGCCATTATTCCGCACGGTTGTGCGGATATTCTCCGGCACACGGTCCAGGTTATTGAGCAATTCTTCGATCGAGAGTCCCTGGAGATTGGCGTGAGCTTCGAGGGCCTTATTCAGATTGGTAACGTAGGCGCCGTGATGCTTATCGTGATGAATTTCCATGGTCATCTTGTCGATGTAAGGCTCGAGCGCATCCGCTGGATAGGGAAGCGGAGGAAGAACGTGGGCCACGTGACCCTCCTTCGGTGAGGTAGCTTCCTGTGCCATAAATTCGCCTCCTACGAGATTTAGTCTGTGAAACTATAGATTTGGATGTAGGCCGGGCGCTTCCGGGCACCGGCTAATCTTAGCGCCGCCTGTAAGGGCAGCACAACTGTGCCGGCCAGAAGCAGAAAATCATTCGCGGCCCGTAAAGCGCGCCAGGGCCCAAGCGGCGTGCTCGGCCACCAGAGGATCAGCCGACGCCGCCAATTCGCTCAAACGCCGGCAGAGCTGCGACCATTCAGGCGTGCTGGCAGCGTATTTGTCGGCAAGATTGCCTGCAACGGTGCAGGCGTTGCGAATCAAACCCCGCCACTTGGCTCTGCGAACAGCGCTCCTGGAGAAAATGCGGCTGAACTCCGCTTCCGTCAGTGACAGAAGCCAACCAAGTTCGGGCGCAAGCAGCTTCTCGCGCGCCTGAAAAGGTGGAGATGAAGTGCAGGGCGCTTTGCGATTCCACGGGCAGACATCCTGGCAAATATCGCAGCCGAACACTTGCCAACCCATTGGGCCGCGTAGTTCCTCGGGAATCGATTCGCGAAGCTCAATAGTGAGATAGGAGATGCAGCGGCGCGCATCCATGACGTAGGGTTCGACGAGTGCACCGGTGGGACAGGCATCGAGACACAGCCGGCAATTCCCACAGAGATCGGTCGCCGGCGCGCCAGTCGCCCCATTCGAAGCCGTCAGCTCGAGCGAAGTGAGGATGACGCCCAGAAAGAGCCACGATCCCAATTTCTCGTTGATGAGGCATGTGTTTTTCGCCTGCCATCCCAGTCCCGCCTGCTGAGCCGCAAGCCGTTCATCCACGGGGCCAGTATCTACGTACCCACGCGCTTGCCATGGACCACTGAAATGGGCGCGCATGGCCGCGAGCAGTTCTTCAACTTTTTTGCCGAGGACCAGGTGGTAGTCATCACCCCAGGCGTAACGCGAAATCCAGCCGCGCGGCTCGCTGTGTGCAGGCTGAGCGGCAGCTTCGGTTGAAGCAGGACTGGCCGTGTTGTAATTGAGAGCGCAGACAATGATGCTTCGAGCGTCCGGAAGCACCTGCATGACGTCTGCGCGACGCGGATCATAGAGGTATTGCATGCGACCGGCGTAGCCGCGCTCGAGCCACTCCTTTAGATGTTCGGCATCGGCTGGTCCGTCTACAGCCGCAATTCCGCAGAGGTCAAAGCCAAGCTCGCTGGCTTTGGCGATGATCCACTCGCTCTCTGCCGCGCCGTGCATATATCAATTTTGCCGCAATCGCCGCTTCTCAGAAAGGCGGATCGTGCGGCATTCGGGTTTTGGCTGCCCGTGCCAGTCGCTGCTACAATGCTGGACAATGGCAGACTGGCGGCAGATCCAGGCACGCATCCGCAAGGCTAAAGCAAGCGCGGACGCAGCGGCAAAGCTCGCCGAACTTTACGAGCACACCCGCGATGCGATGGTGGCATTCGAACTAGCGCGCTGGCAGGAGAAAGCCGGCGAGCACGCAGAAGCGGCGCGCTGGTATACCGCCGCGGCAGAACGATTTCGCCGGTCGCAATGGAAAAGCAAAGCTCAAGCAGCATTGGCCCGTCTGCGCGCGCCGACAGGCGCCGAGCCGCTCGAAACTTCAAAGGCACCTCAGGATGCGCCGCGTGAGGCAAGTTCGGCATTTGCTGACGCCGCTCCGTCTGAAGTACCCGCCAAGTTCCATGCGCGCGGTGCGCGGTCCGATATGGCCAAAGCCCAACGTGCACCCGAAATCGGCACGGATATCGAGGTCATGCGGCCCGAAGTTGCCGGTGAATTAGATCAGCGTGCTAAGGATGAAGACACGTCGGTCAGACAAACCGCCGGTGCAGCGGAGCAAAGCGCTGAGCCAGTTCGCAAAGGGCCTCGACGCCGAGGGCGCCGGGGCGGTCGAAACAGGCGCCGCACCAGCACCACCAAGCGGACTACTTCCGGGGCCGCGCCCGAGGCTTCCCACGCAGAAGCGGAAAAGGGTCACGTCCAAGCGCCTTCCGAGAGACCGCCAGGAAGCCGTCGCCTGCCGGCAGAATCTGTCCCTGAATTGAACGCGTCCGCAGGTGCGCCAACAAGCGCTGGGGCACCCCCAGCTGCGGCTTGGCGTGCACCAAGCCGTGCAGGCGAACCAGCACTCGCTTCTCGAATGGTGCACTTGGAGTCTCAACTTCGGCGCTTACTTGCATGTCCGCATGCAAAAGTGGATCAGGCAGAATCGGCACCCGCTGGTCCTGGGGTGTTGTTGCTTTCGGACTCAGACCAGGTAACGCACTATTATGTCGAGTCGTGTCAGACCCTGCGAATTGCCATCGCCAATCTCGTCCGGGGCGGCCGTGGCGCCAAGGATATGCCGCGGCTGAAAGAGCGCTTGGCCGAGAACTTGGGTATCGCCGAGTCTCGGGTGACACATTATATCAAGGAGCACTGCACCGTCCGCTGGCTGCAGCTCGATGAGGGAGCGGTCGAGCTTGCGCATTTCGCTATAGCAGTGCTGCGACCCGTGGTCAACGAGTGAAGATTCACAAAGGCCCCTCAAGTCGCTTTAGCCGTGTGACTTATCGATAACTTTTGACGGGTGCGAAAGCTCCCTTTCGTCCACCCGTTTGCCGTTCGGGCGGTGCCATTCGACCCCTTTTTTTCGCGCTTGGGCGTATCCGGCTGGACGGTTCCTCATCCCGCGGCGAAACTAATGATAGCGAGGCACTTTGCGCGCGGGGGCAGGTGTGCCGTAGATGTTTCGCGCATGGGGCGCGGCTTCGTGAGTGGCAGTTCGTGAGCGGCAGATATTGAAGATTGGGGTACATCTTCCTTCACGCATTCGTACCGTAGCAGGAAAGCGAGGCACTTTATATGCCTAGAAAAGCAGGCGTGAGTTCGCGAGCCTGGAAGCTAGTCGATTTGGCGATGAGCAAGACCGCCGGCGTGGCTTTCGATACGCTGCAATTTTTCAACAAGTTCAACCCGAATCCTTCGTTCACGCCAAATTGGTCAGAGAAACCGTTGTTGAAGTCCTGGGAGAAGACAAAGCCAACGCTGGGGTGGCCGCGGCAGACCGATTCGCTCTGCCCGGGGTGTGTCAAAGAGGCGCGCGAGGCCATTTTCAATGGGAAGAAGGACTGGCGCGATCTGATGTACGAGAAAGTCGGTGAAATCAAGGCGCAGATTATTGAACGCGACGGCCAGGTGTGGATGGTGAAAGAGTGTCCCATCCACGGCACTTGCGAAGATCTCATGGCCATTGATTCGCGCTTCCTGGCCTGGATCGAGAAAAACTTCCCCGGCCGCGATATTCCGGCACATAACGATGAGGGCCTGCATAAGCATGGGTCGAGCACGGTTCGATATGGCCGGGGCGCGGTTTTGACTGTCGATCTCACCAATCGTTGCAACATGATGTGCGATCCGTGCTTTATGGACGCAAACCAGGTGGGCTACGTTCACGAGCTGACCTGGGACGAGATTCAGGAAGTTTTGGACAATGCGGTAAAAATAAAGCCGCGGCGGCAGCTCTCGGTGCAGTTTTCGGGCGGCGAGCCAACGATGCACCCGTATTTCCTCGACGCCATCCGCTACGCTCGGAAGCTCGGGTACAACAGCGTGCAGGCGGCCACCAACGGGATCGAATTTGCCAAGAACAAGGAGTTCTGCAGGAAAGCATTCGAGGCCGGCCTACGCTATGCCTACTTGCAATTCGATGGCATCGGGAACGACGCGAATAGTCACCGGCAGGTCGGCAATTTGTTTGACGTGAAGCTGCGCGCCATCGAAAACATGCACGAGGCGGGCATCGAGATCATTCTGGTCGTCACGATCGTAAACAACGTCAACAACGATCAAGTTGGCGCGGTAGTGAAGTTTGCGATGGACAATCCCAAGAAAATTTCGTTCGTGGCTTTCCAGCCGGTCTCCTTTACCGGCCGGGACGAGGACATCACACCGGAACGGCGGCTCAGGCAGCGCTATACGTTGTCACACCTCGCCAAGGACGTAAGCAGCCAAGTGGGCCGAGTGGAACCGACCCGAGATTGGTTCCCGATCTCCTTAATCAGCGCCTTTTCGGCCTTTGCCGACTTGGCGCACGGTCCGGAATCGCACTGGGGAACCGTAAGCTGCGGCTGTCATCCGAACTGCGGCGTAGGCACGGCTCTGATGATCAACAAGCAGACGAAAGAGTGGGCCCCCGTGCCGCGTTTTCTGGATGTGCCGCATTTAGTGGAGGACGTGAAGAAGATCACGGACGCAGCAAGGGGCAAGAAATTTTCCAACCTGATGATGGGCCTGGCGCTGCTGAAGAATTATCGTCCGTTCGAGGCGCCGCCCAGCCTGGCGCTCATTGATCTGTGGCGCAAGTTCGATAAGTCCTGGGGTTTGACGCCAAACCACGTGAAAAAGTACGGGAATTCCGGTCCCGACCGCACCTTCGAAGACACGAAGAAGCGCCGCGAGGAGGATCCTTGGAATTTCCTGTTTATTGCGGGCATGTGGTTCCAGGACCTATTCAACTATGACTTCCGCCGCACGGAAATGTGCATCATCCCCTATGCCACCCAACAGGGGGAAATCTCCTTCTGCGCGTATAACACGGGTATCGGCTGGCGGAAGATCATCGAGAACATGTACAAGAATGCCACGGTTGCGCAGTGGTACCGCGCACACGGCAAACATCAGATTTACGCCAAGGGCCGCACCGTGGATCTGGAGAACTACGAACACTCGCTGGTGATTGATGCCGACGACGCAGCGCGGGTTCGTCCCAAGGAGCACGACATCCCGATGACCGCGGCGGAGGAGGACAGGCTACGCCGCCGTAAAGCGCTAGAAGAGGCGGCCAAGGTCCGGGCCATCTACGAAGAGATGGTCTTGAAGAAAACCCAGCCGTCCGTCGTGCAGATCGGTTCCGTTCAAGAAATCAAATCGGCCACCGGCCCAGCCCTCACTGGCATCGCGAATGCCGGCGCGAAGGATGCAGTTAAGGAAGTCGAGGAGGTCACTGCTCCCGCCGGCGACTAGGCCCTAAGCCACGTTTTCAAGTGCTACAGCCTCCGATTTTTCGGGGGCTGTAGTTTTTTTACAGCCTCATAACGCAGCGTCCTGTGCACTTGCTAGGCGCCCCAATATATTCTTACAATATCTGCAGATAAGGAGCTGGATATCGAACATGCCCATATACGAATACCTTTGCGACGATTGCGGCGCGCACTACGAACAAATCGTGCTTTCCAGGGGCACGAAAATCGCTTGCCCGAAGTGCGCGAGCGAGCGGCACACCCTGCAGCTCTCTGTTTTTAGCGCGCCAGCTAAGAACGGCTCATCGGAGGTGTCCGCAAACGGCTCCAGCATGCCTTCAGGATCTTGTTGCGGCATGGGCGGCTGCGGCTGCAATTAGCCAGCTACCGAGGCGACCCATGGACCAGCACGACAGGCAAATCGCAAAACGAATCCGGCAAGCACTGGCCGCGCTACGGGAATGGTGGCGCGGAGCTTCGGGTACCCATGCCTACGATGCTTATCTGCAGCACGCCAATAAACGGAGCACGAAACCTCTGACCGCAGAAGAGTTCTACCTCGACGACATTCAAAGGAAATATTCGCGGCCCAACCGCTGCTGCTGATCTGGTTCGCCACCGCGATGCGTGCCCCGGCAACTGTAAGGCATCAGCCTCGCACTCACATCGAACGACGAGTTTCTCCGGACACAACACCCTGTTTATTTTGCGAGGACGTTTTTTTCGGAATGTTAGAATCGACCCCTTGGCACCCATGCAGCGCATCGGCATTTTAACAGGCGGAGGAGACGTTCCGGGGCTGAATGCGGTCATTAAGAGCGTCGTCTATCAGACCACGGACATGGATTATGAGGTGCTGGGAATCCGCCGCGGCTGGGAAGGGCTCACGCATCTCCGGCAGGGCCAGGCACTCGATTCCGATTACGTCCGCCTGCTGGATCGAAACAATACGCGAGGAATCGACCGCACCGGCGGAACTATTTTGCATACGTCGCGTACCAATCCCGCGAAGATACGGCGCTCGGGTCTGCCGAAGCATTTGGCTCCTGAGAAGGCTGAATCGCTGCGCGTCACCGAACAGGGTTATGACCTCACCCCCGTTGTACTCGACAATATCGCCCATCTTGGTCTGGAGTATCTCATCGTCATCGGCGGTGATGACACGCTCAGTTTTGCAAAGAAGCTCGACTGCAAGGGAGTGCGCGTCATTGGCATTCCGAAAACCATGGACAATGATGTCCAGGGCACGGAGTACTGCATCGGATTCTCCACGGCGATCAGCCGCGCCAAAGAAGCCATCACGCGGCAACGCACCACGCTGGGATCGCACGAGCGCATCGGCATTTTCCGCATCTTCGGACGCGATTCGGGATTCACGGCCTTATACACGGCTTACGTGACTTCAGGCAGGTGCGTTATACCCGAAGTGGAATTTGAGCTCGACCGCCTGATCGAAATTCTGCTCGAGGATAAACGCAATAATCCGAGCCGATACTCGTTCGTAATCGCCTCGGAAGGCGCGGTGTGGCGGGGCCACGCGGTCGCCGAATACGGCGAGGCCGATGCCTACGGGCACAAGAAAAAGGTGGATATCGGTCACGCGCTCGGCGAGGAGATTCGGCAACGCACCGGCGAAGAGACCATGGTCAGCGATCTCACGTACGATCTGCGCAGCGGTGATCCCGATGCTCTGGATCAGATCGTGGCCATCACGTTTGCGAATGTGGCGGTGGATTTGATCCGCGAGGGTGCTCGCGGGCGGCTTACCGCCGTACGTGACGGCAAATACACGCACGTACCGCTTCCCGATGCGAATCTCGGGGCCCGCAGGATTGACGTGCCCCGTATGTATAACCTTTCGCGCTACCGGCCACACTATGCCGGCAGGATCGGCTCACCGCTGTTGCTCTCAACGGTCGATTCCTGACTCCGTTACGATTCCTGGTGGTCAGCGAAAGCTTGGTTCGCATCAGGACGAAGAGGGAACCTCTGCACCAAGCGGCTATCTGTTGGCGGGCTCTTTCAAAAGACCGAAGGCCAATGCCAGACGCAGGCTGGCTTTATTTTTCTTGATCCCTTCCAGCACTTGTCGTTCCGCTTCCAGCCAATCGTCCAAGTCATGCCCGTGGGTAGCGCCGCGCCCAAGATAGAGATGATAGGCGCGACGCTCGATGTCGTCGGTCATTGGGCTTTTCCGTACCGCGCTGTGAGACCCGCCCTGCGCTGCAGCAGTTCGCGATGAAGCATAGGAGGAAGCCAGACGGAGCAACTGCTCGAATGCCGCTTCGCCTGAGTAAGAATCTGCCAACTTGCCCGTTGTCTTAGAACTTTGCTCCATGGGGTCCCGTCCCAGCACTTTAAGGCCTGAAGATTCGCAGCCTCACGCTTCGGCGATCAGCAGGGGTATATAGCCATCATCCGGCATTCTCAAGCGAAGTGAGAGCAATACTCCAATGGCCTCGCGATAATCGAGCGTGTAGGTTTTCGAGCAGGAATCACACAGCCAGTGATGCTGAACGGAATGCGAATTTGGCGCCGAGCTCGACCGCGGCGAATTCTGGCGGAAACGGAAGAACCGACCATGCCCGTGATCGAAAGGAGCCCCACAATCCGGGTTGGCACAATGTGAGAGCATGGCTCTTCCTCCTTCCTTCTTAGAGATGGCGAGTCAAGATGAAGCTACAGGATCTTGGCAAGAGAATCCAACTCATTGAATTTATCGGATCAATCAATAATCTCGATTCTTGACCGTGCGGGAATGCCGGCGAGTCCGCCGCGCGGCTTTGCCCCAGTTTTTCGTGGGCAGCGGAATTTTACGGTTCGCCTGGAAGCGGTCCAAAGCTTGGCGGAGGAACACGCCGTTTGGAGGCCGCCTGATATGCAGAAGCGACCCTGAGAATTACATCCTCCTTGCCTGGATCTGCCCTAAACACCAGCGAGAAAGGAAGACCCGGCGAAGGCAAAGTGGCCGGCGTGTTGTTGTTGGTCGGAATATATCGTTTTTTATCGGCACTCAAGACGAAGACCGGATCGTAAACCGTGGTCACGTAACCGGCGGGAATGAGGACTTCGGTGAGGCCGGCAAAGGGCCCCATGCGCAGCTCACCGCGCGTATCGTTCCGTGGCTCGGGTTGAGGGGCCAAGCCTATCTTTCCGGGCGGAAGCGAGTAGTGCAGACGCACGAGGGCGTCGAGGTGGTTTTCAGAGATGACTTTCATTTCCGCGCGCCGCAGCAGCTCTCGCATCATAATGTGCTCATCGATCCCCTGCCGTTCGCCGAGCGTTTGGCGCATGTCCTCCATCTCTTCCCAATTCTTGAAGGCCGCGCGCTGATCATCGCCCCAAAACTTGGACCGGGCATTCAGTGCGGGGAAATTGATCAGCGTCTCCATGAATCCGCGCTGTTTCCAATCGGCCGCCCGGCGCATGGCATATTGATTGAAGTGAAACGTGAACGCGTTCGATTCGACCTCCTCCTCAATGGCGCGGATATTCAAGTTTCTGGGAATGGGCTCGCGTCCTTCCGCCAAATTGAGGAAATAATCGATGGGCTTCATCGCGCCGGAGCCCGAAACTTTTCCGGGAGCAAACTCCGTCGGTTTGATCTTCGCCGCGAACTCGGGAAACTGAGGCTGGCCGTCGCGCGTAAGCCGGTAAAGAATATCAGGGAAAAATACCGGAACGAGCTGCGCTAAAGCGTCCGTATAAGAGGGCTTCATGTTTTCGATGGCGGGATCATCCGGCCAGAGCGGATCGACAGATTCGACCAGAGTGGCACCCAGATAATCGCCAAGGATCGTCTTGATCTCTTTGGCCGCTGCTTGAGCAATCGGTTCATCAGCTTTCACGCCCGGGAACGTCAGCATGGATTCACGGATAATTCCGATGCGTAACCCGCGCAGCGAGCCGCGCGCACCCGGCGAAGCGGCGCTGGCGGCGTAGCCTTTATCCAGAACACTCGATCTCGGAACGGTTGTGAAGATGTCGCGTGGGTCGTAGTATCCGCTGGCTGGATCTTTGAGCGCATCCAATACTTTTGCCGCGTCGCGAACCGTGCGACACATAATGCCTGCCCGATCATTGTAGATATCTGCGCCGATCGCGCCTCCGAGAAAGGAAATGAGCGATTTGTGAGGCAAGATCAGCGACACGGCATTGTGATTCGAGGGCCCGCGGCAGGACATGCTGGTCTCTTCGCAAAGACTGCACATGGCAAGATTTGCGCTGACGGAGACGCCCGAGCCGGAGCTCGAGCCCAAAGAGGCCGCCCGCGTGGTGTCGTAGACATCGCTCGGATTTCCCGCCCAGCTACTGCGCTGATATCCCTGCGTCGAAACAAAAACTTTTGTGGGCCTGTTTGACCCTCGCGATTCCGAGGAGTCGTCGCCGCGAATGGCCGGCACCGGGCGGCCGTTGTACTCCGTGTTCACCGCTTTGGCATAAATGATGGCGCCTTTTTCCCGAAGCTGTGACACGAGCGTGTGGTCCCGGGCCGGGAAATCAATATCGTAGTTGGCATCCGCGCCCCCGGTGCTACGCATGTCTTTGGTGTCGTACGAATCCTTGAAGGTGAAAACGACGCAGTACATGGGCATCTTCTGCAGGTCGGGATTCCTGCCGTATTGCGCGTCGAGTTCAGCCGCACGCTCGAGGGCATCGGGTTGCTTGCGGAATTCCTCGCACACGGCAGGCGAGCCCTTCGGCAGAGGCCCGTCCGAGGGGCGGCGGTCACGATCGCCTTTGCACGTCACGGAGCGCTCGCCCCGAAGATTGAGTGTGCCGAGCGCGTTAAGCTGGCCGGCGTTGGCGATGCCGATGGTCATGCCGTATTGCTGCTGCACGCTTGGATCAGACGCAGTCGGCTCCATCCTGCCGAGTTCAATCGGCGGCCCGGCGTACTGATCAAAATCGGGTAGCAGAGTTGATATGGCTACGGTGGCGGTTGGAAATTTGAGCGGCGCGCCTACTCGAATTACGCCGGGTGCCGGCGGGACAGGCGCTCCATCTTTTGTCACCAGCTCATCGCTGACGCCGTTATAGGCCTTGGCGCGATTGATGTACAGCTGCACCAATCCCCGGCAAGTGATCCGGCCTTCCCGGATGGCACGATGAACATCGTCTATAGTCGCCTCCTGGAGATGAAAACGAAACTGCTGCGAATATGCGGCTTGGGCCACCACCGAGATCGCAACAATGACGAGGAGCGCTCTTTTAACGATAGGCATAAAACTCTCCGGAACTCTCGCGGATTTTGATTATCCCCGACGAAGAAAACCACATGACCGTAAAGAGACAGCCGAGAGAAACTCTACGCCGCATCCACGGTTTGCCGCACGGTACGGATCGGGAACCGTTCCAGATTCGGCAGGAATGCGGCCAGCAGGCCGACGGCCGGCAGAACGGAGCAGACCAAATACACAAATCGAATGCTGGTCAAATCCGCCAGTTCACCGAGAACAGCCGCACCCAATCCCGCCATGCCAAAGGCGAATCCAAAGAAGAGTCCCGAAACCATTCCCACCCTTCCGGGGACCAATTCCTGTCCATAGACCACAATGGCCGGGAAAGCAGAGGCCAGAATCAAACCTATGAGTACGCTGAGAATCTCGGTCCAAAAGAGATTGGCGTACGGCAAGGCCAAAGTGAACGGGAGAACACCGAGAATCGAGCACCAGATGACGCGTTTACGGCCGATGCGATCCCCGATGGGCCCGCCGGCAATCGTTCCGAGCGCAACTGCGCCGAGGAATACGAACAGGTGGAGCTGTGCACTGCGCACGGAGATGTGAAATTTGCCGATCAAATAAAACGTGTAATAACTCGTGATGCTCGCAAGATAGAAAAATTTTGAAAAGAGAAGTGCCAACAAAACCGCAATCGACCGCACCACTCTCTTGCCGGAGACCGCCTGCTGCTCTTTGTGGCTTTGGAGAGATGCGCGCAGATTCGACATGTGTCTTTTGGTCCATCGGCTCACCCAAGAAAGCAAAACGATCGCGAGCAGAGCCGCAAGGGAGAACCAGGCGACGCTGGATTGGCCCCTTGGCAGCACAATCACGGCCGCGAGCAAAGGCCCCAAAGCGAGTCCGGCATTGCCCCCGAGTTGAAAGAGCGACTGCGCCAGACCGTGCTGCCCTCCTGAAGCCAAGCGGGCCACTCGGGACGATTCGGGATGAAAAACCGACGCGCCTGTGCCGACCAGCGCCGCGGCGAACAGGATCGTGCTAAACGAGCGAGCCACCGCCAATATGATCAGGCCGATGACCGTAAATCCCATGCCGGCAGGCAGCGAATACGGCATCGGCCGGCGATCTGTGTGAAGCCCTACCAGAGGTTGCAGAAGCGATGCCGTACACTGATAGGTGAGCGTAATGACACCGACTTCAAAGAAATTGAGGTGGTAGGACTCCTTAAGTAAGGGGTAAATCGCCGGCAACAAAGAGGAGATCATGTCGTTTAGCAGGTGACAAAAGCTGATCACCACCAGAATTTCCAGGACCGTCTTCGATCCGCTCTCCAGTGAAGTCTCTACCTGCGTCGTGCTCACACTACCCTCTTTGCCCTGCGATCCAACGGTGATTCGCTTTCCCTAGCATTGTATCGCCTTTCAAGGTGACCGTTTGCGGGGGCCATGGCGTCACGCGAATGTACAGATTCGAGCAGGCGATCCGCATCGACGAATGCAGGGCATGGAGATACAATATGCGCCTGGGAGCGCCCGCCGCCGAAGGTCTCCGTCACGCCGAGCGCAGATGACCTCTCCGCCCTTCGACCCCAGCACGCGCGAAAGCAGCGCGCGCCGGGGGCCCCTGGAATTGTCCATTGTGGTTCCCGCCTTCAATGAGGAGCAACGCTTACCAAAAACTCTCCAAAGCATTCGCGCCTATCTGAAATCCCGCTCTCTGCAAGCCGAAGTGCTCGTGGTTGATGACGGGTCCACCGACGCCACGGCAAAGGTCGTGGAGCTTTCGCGAACCGGCTTCCCAGAACTACGTTTGATCCCTAACGGCCGCAATCATGGCAAAGGTTTCAGCGTTCGCCACGGCATGCTGGAGGCCGGCGGAGAGATCGCGCTCTTTACAGACGCAGATTTGTCGACGCCCATCGAGGAGGCGGATAAATTGCTCGCGGTGCTGCGCGACGGCACGTACGACGTGGCCATTGGCTCTCGGGCGGTGGACCGCAGCCTAATCGAGATCCATCAACCGGCCCTTCGGGAACGAGCGGGCATCTTCTTCAATCGTCTTGTGCGTTGGATCATAGGTCTTCGTTTCCGGGACACGCAATGCGGTTTCAAAGCGTTTCGTCGCGAGGGAGCTCGTGTCATATTTGAGCAGCAGCGCACGGAGGGATTCGGATTCGATCCGGAGATTTTGTTCCTCGCGCAGCAGCAAGGATTGCGTATCGCTGAGGTTCCGGTTCGTTGGGCGCACCATCCCGCGACAAAGGTGAACATGTTTCGCGATAGCCTTCGCATGTTCCTGGATTTACTCCGCGTCCGCTGGAATGCCTTGATGGGGCGCTACCCCACCCCATAGCGTGGATCGCGTGCCGCATTCAACACCCTTTTTCTTTGGCGTCTTTGCGATTGCTGACGGGCAGCCTCAAGGGCATTGAACATGGCGATCTGCTGTAGCTACAGCGAAAATCGCATCCTATAATCTTTGTTGTTTAACACCATCACCATGCCATGATCGCAAATCCAACCAGCAATGGCCGCGACTGGACCATCGACTCCGTCCGGGAAGCACTTGCAGCCAAGCGCATTTCCGCGCGCGAAATGACCGCGGAGTTCTGCCGGCGCATCGAGCAGCGCAATCCGGAGCTCAATGCCTACTTGGCGCTTTGTCCCGAACGCGCTTATCGGCAAGCCGACTATCTCGATGGACTTATCGCGCGCGGCGAGCCTCTGCCAGCCCTCGCGGGCCTCCCGCTCGCGGTAAAGGACGTCCTCAGCACAAAAGGCGTTGTAACTACCTGTGGCTCGCGCATCCTCGAAGGCTACCGGCCACCATTCGATGCCACCGTAGTCGAACGGCTGGAGCATGCCGGCGCGATTCTGCTGGGCAAGACCAATTGCGACGAATTTGCCATGGGTGGATCGAACGAAAACTCCGCTTATGGCCCGGTGCGAAATCCACGGGCCATGGATCGCGTTCCTGGCGGATCGAGCGGAGGATCGGCAGCAGCCGTGGCGGCCGGAATAGCCGTGGCAGCCCTGGGTACCGACACCGGCGGTTCGGTTCGCCAGCCCGGCTCGTTCTGCGGCATTCCTGCGATGATGCCTACTTATGGCCGCGTTTCGCGTTATGGGTTGATCGCGTTCGCCTCTTCCCTCGACCGCGTCGGCCCTTTCGCGCGGAACGTCCGCGATCTCTCCGAGATCATGGCCGTCATTGCCGGCGGCGATCCGATGGATTCGACTGCCGCCGCTGTTTCGGTTCCGGACTATCCGCAGGGTCTTGATGCGCCGGTGAAGGGCCTGAGGATTGGCGTGCCGACCGACTACTTCGCCGAGGGACTTGATTCCGCGGTGCGCGAAAAGGTGGAAGCCGGAATTAGTTTACTCGAGCGACTGGGCTGCCGGCGCACACCGTTGCGCATGCCGCACACCGAATATGCGGTGGCCACGTACTATCTCATCGCTACGGCTGAGGCGAGCTCGAATCTGGCGCGTTACGATGGGGTGCGCTACGGTGTGCGTGTGCCGGGAGGAACTCTGATCGAAATGTATCGGAAGACGCGCGGTGGCGGGTTTGGGGCAGAGGTCAAACGGCGGATCATGCTGGGAACGTATGCGCTGTCAGCCGGGTACTACGATGCCTACTACCTGAAAGCGCAAAAAGTGCGCGCCTTGATCGCCCAAGATTTTGCGGCGGCTTTCGGGCAAGTCGATGCAATCGTGACACCGACTTCGCCCGTTCCCCCCTTTCGACTGGGCGAAAGGACTTCCGACCCACTAGCGATGTATCTAGCTGATATATATACAGTTACGGGATCACTGGCCGGCGTGCCGGGTATCTCTGTGCCGTGTGGAAAGACCACAGAAGGACTGCCCGTAGGCTTGCAGATTTTCGGTCCGGCCTTTGGAGAGGCGCGAGTCTTGCAGCTCGCACACGCCTTTGAGACAGCCGGGGGAGCACACGTCTAACCCGCGTTGCGTTGCCGACCGATCCAGGTTGCTACGGCCTCGTTTGGGATCAAAATTTCCACTTTTACGCACACTTGTTTTCAATGGTGTGATCCCCCATCGGCCGCGGTCCTCAAACTAGGGCTTCGCAAGCGTCCTCCAAGTCTTTTTCTGATGCCAGCTTGCCTCGTTCAGGCATCAAAAACTCAGACGTAATGGAACGGAAGAGCTATTGCTAGGAATCAATTTCTGAACGTAGGATATCAACCGTTCAAGGATGGGGTCTGGCATGGGCACCCTCACAATCCGGTCGAGCCAGAAGACCTTTACAGAGCAGGAAGTCTCCGGGCTTACGGGAATTTGCCTCGAGCATCTCCGCAATCTTACGCGCGACAAGCATTTGGGCCGAGCCGCCGAAGCGGCTGCGGAAGCGGCCGGGACCGCGGAGAAATGGTTTTATACGCTCTCAGATTTGATGGTCCTCACGCTGGTTTGCCGTCGCTGTGAGCACTAATCGCGCTCGCGAGAATTTTTCGTTAAACCCGCATTCGGATTCCTGCCAAACTGATGCAAGCCGGATTTATTCCAATCGTCAGCTCTATCAAGTTCCGACTCGATTGCAGCAGCACTCCGACGGCGCTATGCTGGGAAAGCATGCGTGGCATGTCCATGATCGTGGCAGCAAGGCATGGCCCCGCAAAGCATCTTGAGGGGTCGAGCCTTTCACTGACCGCTTGCTTTGTGGCAATGGCATTTCTCGCCGTCATGCTTACCGCGCAGAAGGCGAGCGCATCGTGGTTTGGCCGTCAGGAACAGGCGTCGCAGTCAAACGACGAGCGTGGTGCTCAGCAGCCCGGGATTGCCGTTCCACTTCCTAAAGGCAAGAAGCTGATTCTCAGGGACGGCACCTTCCAGGTTGTGCGCGAATATCGTCGTGAAGGCGACCGGGTACGTTATTACAGCGTGGAGCGCTCGGCGTGGGAGGAAATCCCCGCAGAGTTGGTGGACTGGACCGCAACACAAAAAGCCGAAGCTGAGCAGGACGCACAGCAGAAGGAATTGGCCAAGCAGATCGCAGAGAGCGAAAGAGCCGCGCGTTTCGCCGATCTGGACGTAGATACAAGTTTCGAAGTGCGTCCCGGCATCTTTCTTCCCGATGACACCGGATTTTATGTCCTCGACGGCAGCAAAATCGCCGTCATGCAGCAGGAAAAAGCCGAGATACACACTGAAAAGGGGCGAGCACTGGAAAAGATCATTACGGGCATGCCATTGATTTCGGGGAAGCAAGATGTGGAGATTCCAGGAAAGCAGGCCAAGCTGCGCATTCACACCGGTGATGCGGAGTTCTATTTCCGGACCGCGGATAAGCGCGAGCCGCAGCTCAGACTCCTGCGTGCGGGAGTGAAGGGCGAGAAACGCGCGCTCGAAGTCATCACTACCAATATTGTGGGGCAGCAAAAGTTCAAAGATCGCGAAGTTTCGCTGCTGCAGTGGGATGCAGCCCGAGGTCTTTATCGTTTCACAGTGGACCAGCCTCTCGAATCCGGGGAATACGCCATCATCGAAACGACTCCAGCGGAAGGGCAGAGCATGTACGTCTGGACCTTCGGCGTTGACTTGCCAGGGAATCCAAAGGCTGCTGCGAGCGGGACGCCAACGCCAACGCGGTGAGTTGGCGGAGACGATGTGTGGAGCTAATTAACGCGGGAAAGTTCCGCAGTGCCAGAGGAGGACTTCCCGAGGGCATCGGTCAGGATGGCGATCAAATCGGAAATGCGAAAAGGCTTCTGGATGGTTCTGGCGCCGGCCTGAGCCAACTGCTCGGTGACCGCCGCGGGCGCCAATTCTCCGCTCATGAACAGGAAGAAGGGCTTGCGCTTGCCGCCGCGCGTCACGTTCGTGACCGCCGCGTAAAGACCGAGACCTGAAGTTTCCGCACCGCCGCCAGCCCGCAAATTCAAATCGCAGAGGATGGCATGGAAGGTGCGCCGTTCTAGCAACGAAAGAGCCTCCTCCCCGCTGGCCGCCGTTTGCACGTGAAAACCACGGGCGGAAAGGCCTTCTCGAATCATTTCCCGGATACTCTCTTCATCATCCACGACAAGAACCGAGTAGCCTGCAGCAGCTTCTTTTGAAAGTTCCTTTGAATTTGAGGCTGCCGCTCCCTCCCTCGGTTCCGCCAAGAACAAAGCGGTACCCCGCGCGATGGGCAGCCATATCGTGAATAACGAGCCGCCCGGGGGCAGCGGCTGGGCTTCGATCTCGCCGTTGTGTTCGCGAAGAATGGCCAGGCAAATGCTCAGGCCCAAGCCCGTGCCGCGGCCGGGGCGCTTCGTGGTGAAGAACGGATCAAAAATCTTGGGAAGAATGTCACGCCGAATCCCCGGGCCATCATCCTGAAAAGTGGCCACGACGCGGTCGGCGACGCCGCTGACGCGGATGCGGAGGGTTCCGTGATCGCGAATCTCTCGAATGGCCTGCTCGGCGTTGGCGATCAGGTTGAGAAAAACTTGAGTGAGTTGACTGGTGTCGCCGAGGATGAGAGGAAGATCGGGCGGAGCCGAAAAATCTACCGTGATGCCATTCGAGCGCAAGGAATATTCGTGAAGTTGCAGGCTGCGCTGGATCAGCTCACTCAAATTGAGGCAAATCTTTCGCGGCTGCGGCGGGCGTGAGAAGGTCAAGAGACTTTGGACGATCTGAGCAGCCCGGCGCGCCTGGCGGTGGGCAATTTCGAGCTGACGGCGGGCAGAATCGTCCGGGATAGAATCACGCAGCAGTTCGGTGACCCCGAGGACTGCGGTGAGGGGATTATTCAGCTCATGGGCCACGCCGGCGATCATCTGGCCCATGGCGGCCAGCCTTTCGCTTTGGATCAATTGGTGCTCCATGCGCTTGGAGTCGGTGATGTCGCGAGCCGCAGCAATCACACCAGCGATGCGACCGGAAAGGTCCATGAGCGGACTGGCGGTCGCCCGGAACAGCCGCGGTTCGCCGTCATTACGCCGAGCCAGAAACTCGGTGCTGCCGTTGGCGCATTGTCCGGAAATAATCGCATCCAGGAATATTTGTACTTCTTTGCGGCTCTGCGGCTCGATGCGCTCGCTGAACAGAGACCCAATCAAGTTTTCCGCCGAGAAACCCAACAATTCTCTGGAACGCGGGCTGACGAAGGTGTAGCGACCCTCGCGATCGAGAGCGATGACCAGATCAGGAAAGCTTTCCACCAGTCGCCGCGCGAATTCCTGTTCCCGCTGCAAACGCGTCTCGATTTGACGCTGGTCGCTAATATCCACAAGGGTCCCCTGACGCCGGCGAACGCGCCCTGCGGTATCGCGGATTAAGGCGGAGGCGTGGAGAGCGGCGAGAGCGGAGCCATCGCGGCGGCGCAGCATGGCTTCGTGACCGTGCACAATATCAGATTGAGCCAACTGGCGCCGTTCCGTCTCCCATTCTTCGGGCTGGAGAAAGAATTTCGAGAGGGAGCATCCGAGTAACTCGTCGCGGTTTTCATAGCCGAGCATGCGGACGAAGGCAGGGTTGACGTCTTCCAGTTGGCCGTCCGCATCGGCGAGATAGACGCCCTCCTGCAAGGTCTCGAACAGATCCTTAAAACGAGCTTCGTTTTCGCGTTCCGCGGTGATATCGCGCGCCAGAATACACATACCGCCCTGGACGCCTTCGCGAATGGGGGCCTGCATGGTGCATTGGAAATATCTGGGGATGGTTTCATGCTTCAAGCGAATGCGCAGGACACCGGACCAATGATGCCGCTCGAGCAAGCCAGGCAATTCCTGTTGCACTACGACGCCGGCGCCATCGGCTAATTCTACGAATTCATCGAGGCGATGCCCCACCACTTCGTGAAAGGAGCGGCCCAGCAGTTTGGCGAAGCTGCGATTGGTGGCAAGAATCTCTCCCTCGGGCGAGAGTGAGAGCAAGACGTCATCAAAGGTGTCGATCAAGTCGCGATAACCGCGTTGAGAGCGCTGCACGATCTCGAAGAGCCTCTTCACCTGTCCAGACGGAGACGATTGGGGCTGATGCGAGAGCCCGTGGACCAGTCCACGTAATTGGGCTATTTCCCGCCACCGGGAGATCGCATATGCGCCAAACAGGCTGACCAGCAAAACCAGGCCGATCGGAAGAGCATCCAGCCTCCACGGCAGCAAACGGATGGGCTGCCAGGAGACGAGCGCCAAACCCACAGCCAGAGACACCAGCAAGATAACCGCAAGCAGCCAGAGGCGGCCTTCACGGGCCGCTAACCGGTCCAAGGGAACAGCAGGTGAATTCACGGAGGCGCCGACATGGACATCGGCCGCAGAGCGTTGGCTGGTCCTGATAGGCATCAACGTTTGGTAGTTCGATCTCCTCGCGAGAGGGGGAGGAGAAACACGAGGTGACAGTCTATGGCTCGGCCGCGGGCGCGCGCAACTGCTTCGGTCAGCGATATTACCTATTAATTAAGTCAAGGCTAGAGCCAAAAGGGGTAAGCGGCGCGTTAAGCGCACACGATGCGCATAATCGTTCCTATTCTCATCTCCCTTTGTCTGACCTCTATAGCCGCTTACCAGAGGGGCTTGAAAAACCTCGGCGCTCCGTTTCCGGAGCGCCGAGGTTTACGCGAGATCTGTGAAAGGACTAGCCTTCCGCGATGGCGTCGGCATCCTTACGCAGGAAGTCCAGCGCGGCGGCTTCCTCAGGAGTCAGTTCGGGGGCCACAGCCTCTTCTGCAGGCTGCGGAGGAGGAACCTCAACCAGGAGCTCGATATTGCGATAGCGCTCGAGGCCGGTGCCCGCCGGAATGAGCCGTCCCATGATGACATTTTCCTTGAGGCCACGCAGGTAATCCACCTTGCCGGCGACAGCCGCTTCGGTGAGCACGCGCGTCGTCTCCTGGAAGCTCGCGGCGGAGATAAACGAGTCGGTGGAGAGGGAAGCCTTGGTGATGCCGAGCAAGAGCGGACGACCTGTCGCAGGGCGGCTCCCCTCACTGATGATGCGATCATTTTCCTCGCGGAAGCGGAATTTGTCGATCTGTTCGTCCAGCAGGAAGCGGGTGTCGCCCACGTCTTCGACTTTCACCCAGCGCATCATCTGGCGAACGATGGTTTCGATGTGTTTGTCGTTGATGTTGACGCCCTGCAGGCGGTAGACCTCCTGAATGGAATTGACCAGGTAGGCCTGGGTGTACTTTTCGCCTAGGACGGCCAGGAGATCGTGCGGGTTGAGCGGGCCATCGATGAGAGGCTCGCCCGCATGGACGTGCTCGCCTTCCTGCACATTGATGTGCACGCCGCGAGCGATCGAGTATTCCTTCTGGGTCTTGCCGTCCTCGCTGTCAACGTAGATCTTGCGCATGCCCTTGCTGATTTCGCCGTATTTGACTACGCCATCAATTTCGCTGATGACGGCGGGGTCTTTGGGTTTGCGAGTCTCAAAGAGCTCGACCACGCGCGGCAGACCGCCGGTGATGTCCTTGGTTTTGGTGGTTTCGCGGGGAATCTTGGCCAGAACGTCGCCGGGCTGGACCTCGTCGCCGTCGGAGACCATCAGGTGCGCACGCGAAGGCATGAGGTACTTCTTGCGGCTGCGCCCAGCGGAATCCCGGACCTGGATGGTCGGTTGGTGCTTTTCATCGCCCGGCGGCAACGTGACCACGAGTTGGGCCAGACCTGTGACCTCGTCCACCTGTTCCTCGATGGTGATGCCAGGCTGCAGGTCCTTGAACTCGATGGTACCGCCGACTTCGGTGAGGATCGAGAAAGTGAACGGATCCCACTCGGCCAGAATCTGGCCGACATTGACCGACTGCCCTTCGTCCACGCGCAGGCGCGCGCCATAAACGACGTGATGACGTTCCTTCTCGCGGCCCTTCTCGTCCACGATGGCAATCAATCCGGACCGGTTCATGGCGATCAGCACATTGTTGCGGCCGTGAACGGCCTTGAGCTCGAGGAAGCGAATGAAGCCGTTGCTGCGGGCCTCGACTTTGGATTGCTCGGCCACCCGCGTGGCGGTCCCACCGATGTGGAAGGTGCGCATGGTGAGCTGGGTGCCGGGCTCGCCGATGGACTGTGCGGCGATGACGCCAACGGCTTCACCGAGTTCCACCATGCGGCCGGAGGCCAGGTTGCGTCCGTAGCAGCGGGCGCAGACCCCGCGACGAGATTCGCAGGTGAGCACGGAGCGAATCTTGACGCGCTCGATACCCGCGGCCTGAATCGCATTGGCCAGCTCTTCGGTGATCTCCTGATTGATGTCCAGGATGATGTTTCCTTCGTAGTCCTTAATTTTTTCGAGGGAAACGCGGCCGACGACGCGGTCACGCAGAGGCTCAACTTCGATGCCCGCCTCCAGAATGGGCTCGACGTAGATGCCATCCGACGTGCCGCAATCGATCTCGTTGATGATCACGTCCTGCGCGACATCCACCAAGCGGCGCGTGAGGTAGCCGGAATCGGCGGTTTTGAGCGCGGTATCGGCGAGGCCTTTGCGCGCCCCGTGAGTGGAGATGAAGTATTGCAGCACGGTGAGGCCTTCGCGGAAGTTGGAAGTGATCGGCGTCTCGATAACCTCACCAGACGGCTTGGCCATCAGTCCGCGCATGCCGGAAAGCTGGCGAATCTGCTGTTTCGATCCGCGCGCGCCGGAATCGGCCATGACGTAGATGGGATTGATGACGCCTTCCTTGTCCTGTTGCTCGAGAGCCTTGAACATCTGCTCGGCAACTTTCTCGGTAACGTCGCTCCAGATGGCGATCACTTTGTTGTAACGCTCGCCGTTGGTAATGGCGCCATCGAGATACTGTTGCTGTACTTTAACAATTTCGCGTTCTGTAGCTTCGACCAGGGATGCCTTGTCACCCGGAATGAGCATGTCCTCGATTCCAATGGAGATGCCCGAACGCGTGGCATAGAGGAAACCGAGTTCCTTGAGATGGTCAAGAGCCTCGACGGTGCGCTCAAGGCCAAAGCGCAGATAACAGTAGTAGACCAGTTGCTGAACCCCTTTTTTCTTCAGCAAACCGTTGATGAAGGGCATCTCCTGGGGCAGGTCGTCGTTGAAAATAACGCGCCCTACCGTCGTGGAAAGGAACTGACGCTTGAGGTTAACCGCCTCGGTGTGTGTAACGTCCTGATCGTCGTAGGCGGTGGTGAGATCGATCATCTCACCGGTATAGCGTAAACGAATCGGCGTCAGCAGTTCGACTTCGCCCGCTTCCAACGCGAGCAAAACTTCCTCCACCGAACCGAAAGCACGGCCCTCACCTTTGGCGCCGGGCTTGGCCTTGGTCAGATAGTAGATACCCAACACCATGTCCTGCGTGGGCACGGCCAAGGGAAGTCCGTTCGCGGGAGAGAGGATGTTGCGCGAAGAAAGCATCAAAACGGCCGCCTCAATCTGCGCCTCGGGAGAGAGCGGAATGTGCACGGCCATCTGGTCGCCATCAAAATCAGCATTAAAGGCTGTGCAGACCAGCGGATGGATGCGGATGGCTTTGCCCTCGACTAGCGTGGGCTCGAAGGCTTGGATACCCAGCCGATGCAGCGTGGGCGCGCGATTGAGAAGCACAGGATGCTCGCGAATGACTTCCTCGAGAATGTCCCAGACGATGGACTCCTGCTGCTCGACCATTTCCTTGGCCTGCTTGATCGTGGTGCAATGACCCGCGGCTTCCAGCTTGTGGTAGATAAAGGGCTTGAAAAGCTCCAGAGCCATTTTTTTCGGCAGACCGCATTGGTTGAGCCGGAGTTCGGGACCCACGACGATTACGGAGCGGCCGGAATAGTCTACTCGCTTACCGAGCAGGTTCTGGCGGAAGCGGCCCTGCTTGCCTTTCAGCGTATCGGAGAGCGATTTAAGGGGCCGGTTGTTCGTTCCCCGCAGGACGCGGCCGCGGCGGCCATTGTCAAACAGCGCGTCGACGGCTTCCTGAAGCATGCGCTTTTCGTTGCGCACGATGACGTCGGGAGCGTGCAGCTCCATGAGTTTCTTCAGGCGGTTATTGCGATTAATCACGCGCCGGTAGAGATCATTAAGGTCGGAGGTGGCAAATCGGCCGCCATCGAGCGGCACCAAAGGCCGCAGCTCAGGAGGAAGCACGGGGATGACGTCCAGGATCATCCACTCGGGCTTATTCCCGCTCTTGCGGAAGGAATCCACGACGCGCAGCCGCTTGGCATACTTGATGCGCTTCTGCAGACTGGGATCGTTCTTCATCTTCTCGCGCAGTTCTTCGCTGAGCTTTTCGACATCGACGTGGCGAAGGAGCTCTTTAATGGCTTCGGCGCCCATAGCGGCGCGGAATTGTCCGGCATATTCGGTTTGCAGCTCGCGGAATTTCTCTTCCGGCAAGAGCTCGCGCTCCTTGACGCCGGGCACTTCGCCGGGATCAACAACGACGAAAGCCTCGAAATAAAGAATGCGCTCGAGATCGCGCATGGAGATATCCAGCAAGTAGCCAATGCGCGAAGGCAGGCCCTTGAAAAACCACACGTGCGAGCAAGGCGAAGCCAGTTCGATGTGACCGAGGCGCTCGCGCCGCACTTTGCTGAGCGTAACTTCGACGCCGCACTTATCGCAGATCACTCCGCGATGCTTCATGCGCTTGTATTTCCCGCACAAGCACTCCCAATCCGTGACCGGACCGAAAATCTTGGCGCAAAACAGGCCATCGCGCTCCGGTTTGAACGTGCGGTAATTGATGGTCTCCGGCTTGGTCACTTCGCCGTGGGACCAGGAACGAATCTTTTCCGGGCTGGCCAGGCTGATGCGAATGGAATCGAAATCCGCGATCAGGCTGGCACGGTCATAGGGGCTGCTACGATACAAGGTTTCCTTCCTCCCTGCCGCGGCTCGCGCCGCGGCGCTCCCGGTCACCCGGGAGGTGGAACTGGCTGGCGCAAAAACGGCTAATCGGCGGCGGCTTCCGCTTGCGGCTTCTGCCGCTTCATCAACTCGACATCCAGGCACAGCGATTGCAATTCGCGCACGAGTACGTTGAACGATTCGGGCACACCGGGCTCGATGCCGGGCTCGCCCTTGACGATGGCTTCGTAAATTTTCGCGCGGCCGTAAACATCGTCGGATTTGGCCGTGAGTAGTTCTTGCAGGATGTGCGCGGCGCCGTATGCTTCGAGCGCCCACACCTCCATTTCACCGAAACGTTGCCCGCCGAACTGGGCCTTGCCGCCCAGCGGCTGCTGGGTGATCAGCGAATAAGGCCCGATGGAGCGAGCGTGGATCTTGTCGTCGACCAGATGCGAGAGCTTCAGCATGTAGATGTAACCGACGGTGATCTCTTGAGCAAAAGACTCCCCGGTCATTCCGTCGAAGAGTGGAAGCTTGCCAGACTCGGGTAGCCCGGCGACCTCCAGCAAGTGGCGGATCTCGGATTCGCGGGCCCCGTCAAAAACCGGCGTGGCCATGGAGATGCCATCCCGGAAACTGTCGGCGAGTTCGAGCAAGTGCTCGTCTTCCATCGCGGAGACCGAGCGCCAGATGGCCGTGTCGCCGAAGACCTCGCGGAACCAGCGGCGGGCCGCTTCGGCTTTCGTGGCTTGGTTGAAAATGCGGCCGATGCTGCGGCCGAGTTCTTTGGCGGCCCAACCGAGGTGCGTCTCGAGGATTTGCCCGACATTCATACGGGAAGGAACACCGAGCGGATTGAGCACGATCTCAACGGGAGTGCCGTCGGGCAGATAGGGCATATCTTCCTCGGGCACGATGCGCGCGATCACGCCTTTATTGCCATGACGCCCGGCCATTTTGTCGCCAACGGAGAGCTTGCGCTTCATGGCGATATACACTTTGACCAGCTTGATCACGCCGGGCGGGAGCTCATCGCCCTTCTTGAGCTTTTCCTTACGCTCGTCTGTAATCTTGCGCAGCACATCGATCTGGCGAGAGGTCATCTCCTCGATCTCGTCGATCTTCTCGATGAGCAGCGGGTCCTTGTCGGCGAGGCGGAGGCGCTTCAGGTTACGTGTCGAAATTTTCTCGATGATTTCGCGCGTGAGCGCGGTGCCTTTGGTGAGCAGACGCTTGTTGGTTTTTTCGTCGTGCAGGTCGGCGACGAGTTTCTGTTCATTCAGCAGACTGGTCAGGCGCTTGAGCCGCTCGTCGGTGAGGATGCGGATCTCATCGGCCAGGTTTCGCTCCAGACGAAAAACCTGCAGGGCCTCGATGGCCTTGTGGCGTTCGTCCTTTTCGGCGCCCTTGCGGCAGAAGATCTTGACGTCGACGACGGTGCCTTCGATGCCGGGAGGGCAGTAGAGCGAAGCATCGCGAACGTCCCCGGCCTTCTCTCCGAAGATGGCGCGGAGCAGCTTCTCTTCCGGCGTAAGCGTCGTTTCACCCTTGGGAGTGACTTTGCCGACCAGAATATCGCCAGGACGAACTGTGGCGCCGATGCGAATCACGCCACTCTCGTCGAGGTTGCGAAGGAATGTTTCGCTGATATTGGGGATATCGCGGGTGATCTCCTCGGGGCCGAGCTTGGTATCGCGGGCCTCGATTTCAAACTCCTCGATGTGAATGGAAGTGTAATAGTCTTCCTTGACCAGCTTCTCACTGACCAGGATGGCGTCCTCAAAGTTGTAGCCTCGCCACGGCAAGAAAGCCACCAGCACATTGCGGCCCAGCGCTAGCTCGCCGCGATCGGTGCAGGGACCATCCGCCAGCACCTCTCCCTGGCGGACGCGATCTCCCACGCGCACCAAAGGCTTCTGGTTAATGCAGGTATTTTGGTTCGAACGCTTGAATTTGATCAGCGAATAGATGTCCGCGCCGACTTCGCGGCTGAGCACGCCGGAGTGATCGGATTCCACGCGAACGATAATGCGCTCGGAGTCCACCTGATCGACGATGCCATCGCGGCGGCAGATCACTACCGCTCCGGAATCGCGAGCGGTGACGCGTTCCATGCCCGTACCCACGAGCGGCGCTTCGCCACGGATGAGCGGCACGGCCTGACGCTGCATGTTGGAGCCCATCAAGGCGCGATTGGCGTCATCGTTTTCGAGGAATGGAATTAGGCTGGCGGCAACGGAGACGAGCTGCTTGGGCGAAACGTCTATGTAATCGACCTCTTCGCGCTGCTTGAGGACGAAGTTGCCGGCCTGACGGCAATTGACCAGTTCCGTGGTGATACGGCCGCGCTCATCGAGAGGCACGTTCGCCTGGGCGACGACGTAGCGGTCTTCCTCCCAGGCCGAGAGATAGAAGCAGTAGGGCTCTGCGGTGACACGGCGCCGCTTGAGTTCTTCGTTTACGGCATCCACTTTGTCGCGCTCGATGATTTCACCGGCTTTGAATTCGCTGTCTCCCGAGTTGACTACTTGCACGTAATCCACCACGCGGCCGCCCCGTACCTTGCGGTAGGGCGATTCGATAAATCCGAACTCGTTGATGCGCGCATAGCAGGAAAGCGAGCTGATCAAGCCAATATTCGGGCCTTCCGGCGTCTCGATAGGGCAGATACGGCCGTAGTGGGTGGGATGGACGTCGCGGACCTCAAACCCGGCGCGCTCCCGGGAGAGCCCCCCGGGACCTAAGGCGGACAAGCGGCGCTTGTGAGTGATTTCACTCAGCGGATTGGTCTGGTCCATGAACTGCGAAAGTTGTGAACTGCCGAAGAATTCGCGAATCGCGGCCATGACCGGCTTCGCGTTCACCAGGTCATGAGGCATGGCCGTGGACATTTCCTGGTAAACGGACATCTTTTCTTTGATGGCGCGCTCCATGCGAACGAGCCCGATGCGGAACTGGTTTTCCAGTAGCTCGCCGACGGCACGTACGCGGCGATTACCCAGATGATCGATGTCGTCGACGGTGCCGATGTTCTTGCGCAGCTTGAGCAGATAACGGATGGCGGCCACAAAATCCGTGGAATCAAGCGTGCGCGTCTCGAGCGGGGTCTCCAAGCCAAGCTTGATATTGAATTTGAGCCGGCCGACTTTGCTGAAATCGTATTTGCGCGGATCAAAGAACATGCCGTTGAAAAGCGCGGTAGCGGTCTCCAGCGTGGGCGGGTCGCCGGGACGCAGCTTGCGATAGATCTCAATAAGGGCCTCGCGCGAAGAGCGAATGGAGTCCTTGTCGAGCGTGCGCGTGACGACCACGCCGGTATCATCGCGATCCGGAAAGAAGATATCCACACCGGTGATGCCGGCTTCCGGCAGAGCTGCCCAGATCTCCGGTGTCAGCGGCCTATTGGCCTCGAGCAGCACCTCGCCCGTCTGGCGATTGACCAGATCAGCGACGGTGAAGGCGCCTTCCAGGTCGCCGAGTGAGACACGCACCTGAGCGATTTTGGCCTTTACCAACTCCTTGTAGACCGGCTCGGTAATTCTGCGGTGTGCCGCGATCAATACTTCTTCCGAACGGGGGGCTTTGATCTCGTGCGAAAGCTTGCGATCGATCACGCCTTCCGAGAGGTTCCAATAATATTCGCTGTCGCGCAGGGTAACGCGCTCAACCTGGAAAAACGTGCGCAGGATCTCTTCATTGGACTTCATGCCCAGCGCGCGCAGGAAGATGGAGCCAAGGAACTTGCGCTTGCGGTCGATGCGTACGTAGAGAACGTTCTTGGTGTCGTATTCGAACTCCACCCAGGAGCCCCGATAGGGGATGATCTTTCCCAGGAAATAAGTGCGATTGTTGGCGGTCTCGTAGAAGACGCCGGGCGAACGGTGGAGCTGGCTGACAATGACGCGTTCGGTTCCGTTGATGATGAAGGTGCCATTGTCGGTCATCAGCGGAATATCGCCGAAGAAAACTTCCTGTTCTTTGATGTCGCGGACATTTTTCGCGCCTGTGTCCGGGTCCTTATCGTAGATGGTCAAGCGGATGGTGACCTTGAGCGGGGCGGCGTAAGTCATGCCGCGTTCCTGGCACTCATTTACGTCGTATTTGAGCTGCATGGCGACGGGATCGCCGCACTTATTGCAGAAGGTCGGCGTGTTCTTGTTGAAGGTGCCGCACTTCGAGCAAATCACGTCGCCGGTCTGATAAGGATTGGTGACCACCGAAGCGCCGCAATTGCGGCAGGTGGCGCGCAGATGGTGCAGCCCTTTAAGGTTGCCGCATTTGCATTCCCAATTTCCAATGGAGTAATCGACAAAGTCCAGTTGCGAGAGCCCTCGAAAATCCTGGATCGGGAATACCGACGTGAAAACCGATTGCAAGCCGGTGTCTTCGCGCTCCGAAGGCAGCAAATCCATTTGCAGGAAGCGTTGATAAGAGAGTCGCTGGACTTCGATCAGGTTCGGAATCTGGATCGAACTCTTGATCTTGGAAAAATCCAGGCGCTCGCGCTCCCGAACGGCATTATTTCCGTTGCGATGATTTCCATTCTCCATGCTATTACCTCACGGTACCCAAAAGGGTCAGGACGGAACGCACGGCGGCGCCTACACTTCCGCCTACGGTCCGGATTGGACAGGATCGAAGTTCAAATTCCCAAGAATTCGGCTTCGTACGAATTCCTTTGCGCGCCGCTCGGGCGCTCGCCGTTTACTTGACTTCTACTTTGGCGCCGGCGTCTTCAAATTTCTTCTTGATGGCAGCGGCTTCATCCTTGTTGACGCCCTCTTTGATCGGCTTGGGCGCGCCATCGACGAGGTCTTTGGCTTCCTTCAAGCCCAGGCTGGTCACCTCGCGGACAGCTTTAATGACATTGATCTTGTTGGCGCCCACCTCGGTGAGCACCACCGAGAACTCCGTCTTCTCCTCGGCCGGCGCGGCTCCCGGCGCAGCGCCTCCACCGGCCACGACCACTGGCGCGGCGGCCGCAGCAGACACGCCAAAAGCCTCCTCCATTTTCTTGACCAAGTCGGCCGCCTCGAGCAGCGTAAGCCCCTTGATCTCTTCCAGGATCGACTCCACTTTGCTAGCCATTGCCTCGTTCTCCTCTCGCTAGTGTGCGAATTTCTCCGCCTTGACTGCTTCCTGCACCGTCACAGCCAGATTCCGGTTCACTCCGGCAAGAGCGCTGGCACTGCGCCGCGCAGGTGCCTGCAGCAAGAACATGATCCTGCCAATCAGCTCTTCCTTTGAGGGCAGAAGAGCCAATTGCTGAATTTCGGCGATAGATAAGACGCGGCCCTCGACCACGCCCGCCTTGAAGCGAAATGCCGGGACATCTTTGGCAACTTTCGTGAGAACCTTCGCCAACGACACCGGATCCGTGCTGTAAGAAATGGAGTTGGTTCCCGAAAGGCCTTTGAGCATGCTCTCGGCTGACGTTCCCGCTCCCGCTTGTTCGGCGAGGGTATTCTTCACGACGCGGTACTTCCCCCCCGCGCCCTGCACCGCCCGGCGAAGCTGCGTATCCTGCGCCACGGTGATGCCCTGGAACGTAGTAAGAATCACCGTGGAGACTCTGGCCAAGTCGCTTTTCAGTTTTTGGACTTCTTCCTTTTTCTCGCTGCGCTTTTTCATCTGAATCTCTCCCGCACCTAGGCGGCGGTGGCCATGGCCGCTTCCGCCTCCGCCAGGTCAATGGCAATGCCCGGACCCATCGTGGAGGTCAAAGTGATTTTCTTGACGTAGCGTCCCTTTGCAGCTGCGGGCTTGGCTTTGATGACCGCGGCGAGCAAAGCCTGTGCATTTTCCGCAAGTTTTGCGCCCTCAAAACTCACCTTGCCGATGGGGGAGTGAATGATGCCCGTCTTATCCACGCGGAACTCCACCTTGCCGGCCTTGATCTCCTTCACGGCGTTAGCGACTTCAAAAGTAACCGTGCCCGTTTTTGGATTGGGCATAAGGCCGCGAGGACCCAAAACTTTGCCGAGACGCCCAGCGGACCTCATCATATCCGGGGTGGCGATTACGGCGTCGAAATCGGTCCAGCCCTCCTGAATTTTTTGCACCATGTCATCGCCGCCGACGAAATCCGCTCCCGCCTCCTGCGCCTCGCGAATCTTTTCGCCGCTGGCAATCACCAGCACGCGCTTGGACTTGCCCAGACCGTTGGGCAATACGACCGTGCCGCGCACCATCTGGTCGGAGTGTTTCGGATCCACGCCGAGGTTGATAACCAACTCCACCGTCTCGTCGAATTTCGCGAAATGGGCTTGTTTCACGGTTTCGGCAGCCTCGCCCAATTTATAAGGCCGGGCCTCGACCTTCTTTCGCGCATTGACCATATTTTTTCCGGCTCTTCGCGGCATGATCTCTCCCTCAGCCTTCCACCTCGAGTCCCATATTGCGCGCCGTACCCATAACGGTGCGAACAGCGGATTCGAGATTCGAGGTGTTCAAGTCCACCAGCTTGGTGCGCGCAATGTCTTCCACTTGCTTTCGCGTTACTTTGCCGACTTTGGTGCGGTTCGGTTCCGCCGAGCCTTTGACAATTCCCGCCGCGCGCTTGAGCAATTCCGATGCGGGGGGCGTCTTGGTGATGAAGGTGAAGCTGCGATCGCTGAAAATCGTAACCAGCACGGGGATGATCATTCCCTCGGGCTCTTTGTTCGTCTTGGCATTGAATTGCTTGCAAAACTCCATGATGTTGACGCCCTGAGGCCCCAGTGCGGTGCCAACGGGCGGCGCGGGCGTAGCCTTGGCCGCCGGCAACTGCAGCTTGACCATGGCTTGAACTTTCTTGGCCATTTTTTTCCCTTACCTGCGATCCAGGGAATATTCCCTAGGTGATTTTTTCCACTTGGGCAAAGTCCAGTTCGACCGGAGTCGAGCGCCCAAAAATCGTCACGTAAACCTTCAGCGTGCTGCGGTCTGCATTGACCTCTTCTATCTGCCCGGTGAAATTGGCGAACGGGCCATCCACGATGCGAACTTGCTCGTTGCGCTCGAAAACCAGCTTGGGTTTGGGCTTCTCGGCCGAGGTGGTGACGCGATGGAGGATATTCTCGACCTCCTGTTCGCTGAGCGGCGAGGGCGTCTGCCCCGAACCAACAAATCCGGTGACGCGAGGCGTGGAGCGCACCACATGCCAGGTGTCGTCGTCCATTTCCATTTCCACCAGGACGTAACCGGGATAAAACATTCGCGGCGAAACGATTTTTTTGCCGCCGCGCACCTCCATGACGTCCTCCGTAGGAATCATCACGCGGCCGATGCGCTCACCCAAACCAAATGCGGCCACGCGTCCTTCCAGGCTCTCTTTGACCTTTTTCTCGAAGCCTGAATAGGTATGGATGATGTACCACTGCTTGGCCATCGACACGCCGCGCCTCAGTGCTTGAAAATATTGAACACGCGATTAAGCACCCAGCCTACGGTGCTATCCACGCCGAAAAAGAAAACTCCAAAAAAAGCGACTGCGACAATCACCACAAACGTCGTGACCACCACTTCATGCCGCGTGGGCCAAGTGACTTGGCGCAGCTCCACGCGCACCTCGTGCAGAAACTCGCCCCAGCGCTTGGGGTATTGCATCAAGCGGTCCCAAAGCGCGCGTCCGCGCGATTCCGGGACCTCACCCGACATGGCCTGGCTTTTCAATCGTTCCGCCTGTAACGCCATCGATCCTCGGTTTCCTACTTCCGGTCTGGCAGGGGAGGAGGGATTCGAACCCCCACATCCGGTTTTGGAGACCGGCGGTCTACCGTTGAACCTACTCCCCTTTACCCTGAACAGCCGCCTCAGCGGCTGTGAAGGGTTTACCCGGTAGTGCGCCTCCGGCTCAGCCGCTTTCATCTTGTCGACCCTTCGAGTCGCTACGCGCCTCTCAGGGCAAGCCGGCGGTCTACAGCATTCAATGTGCTTCAGCAACGCAAGCGTGTTCCCGCTTAGCGTTAGCTTTCCCGGCTACTCCACCCGCAGCAATTAGAGAAAGCTTCTTCTGTTTGTTCCAGCCCTTGATCTCTTTCTCTCTCCGCCGCGCCGCCTGAGAATCTCCAAACTGCTTGCTCCAGAGCAACTCAACTGGTCTTCGTTTCGCCGTAAACTCTGCACCTGTGCCGGAATTGTGCCGCCTAATTCGCTCTTCCAAATTCTGCGCGATTCCCACGTACAACGAGTCGTCATGGCATCGCGCGATGTAGCAAAACCAGGGCTGCGCCATTAGCAGCACTCTGCTCATTTCACTTCACGGTGGGCGGTATGTTTTCTACACGTATTGCAAAATTTCTTTGTCTCCATCCGGTCGGCATGCTTCTTTTTGTTCTTGGTGGTCGTGTAATTCCGGTTCTTACAATCGTTGCATTGCAAGGTAATGATTTCGCGCATTCAGCCGGCCTCTTTATGGGTTTACTCGATGATTTCGGTGACTGCTCCCGCGCCCACGGTGTGGCCGCCTTCGCGGATGGCGAAGCGCAGCCCGCGTTCCAG
>WNGM01000739.1_pt1 | contig 54450 bp, 41 predicted proteins | sample 5400571 | NCBI WGS metagenome assembly WNGM01 (sample SAMN13153378, study PRJNA577476) | soil metagenome | isolation source: 100 cm soil or saprolite under Garry oak tree replicate 2 | place: USA:California | collected 2016-06-15 | reverse complement strand
GCGTCCGCTTCGAGAACCGCCTGACCGAAACCCGCGATCTGAACGTCTTCACCTATCGCAACTACTACAACGGCGGCGGCGTCGCGCTGGGGGATCTCACCGGCGACGGCCTGCCGGAGATCGTGCTCACGTCGAACCTGGGCGGCACGCGCCTCTACCTGAACGAAGGGAAGTTCCGCTTCCGCGACGTGACCGAGGAGGCGGGCTTGCACAGCCAGGGGTGGACCACGGGCGTCACCCTCGCCGACGTGAACGGCGACGGGCTGCTCGACATCTACGTCTGCCACGCCGGGAACGTGGAGGGGAAGCTTCGGGCCAACGAGCTGTACATCAACCAGGGACTGAACGCGCACGGCGTCCCCACCTTCGTCGAGCAGGCGGCCGCCTACGGCATCGCCGACACGGGCTACTCGACCCAGGCGGTGTTCTTCGACTACGACCGCGACGGAGACCTGGACCTGTTCCTGATTCGCAACTCGCCGCGGCCCGTCTCGAGCTTCGGCCTCCGCAATACCCGGAACGTGCGCGACCCGCTCGGCGGCGCCCGGCTGTATCGCAACGACGGCGGGCACTTCGTCGACGTGAGCGAGCAGGCCGGGATCTTCGGGAGCGAGATCGGCTTCGGGCTGGGCGTCGTCGTGAGCGACGTGAATCGCGACGGCTGGCCCGACATCTACGTCTCGAATGACTTCTTCGAGCACGACTACCTGTACCTCAACAACCGAGATGGCACCTTCACCGAGGCGGTCGAGCGCGCGATGCCGTCCGTCAGCTACTTCTCGATGGGGCTCGACATCGCGGACGTGAACAACGACGGCTGGCCCGACGTCTACACCACCGACATGCTGCCGGAGGACGAGTACCGGCTCAAGACGATGTCGTCCTTCGAGGGCTGGGACGTCTACCAGGCCAAGTTGCGGGAGGGGTATCACCACCAGCTGATGCGGAACATGCTACAGCTCAACGACGGCAACGGCACGTTCTCGGACGTCGGCCAGATGGCGGGCGTGGCCCGGACGGACTGGAGCTGGAGCGCGCTCATCGCGGATCTCGACCTTGACGGCTACAAAGACATCTACGTGACGAACGGCCTCGCCAAGGACGTCACGTCGCAAGACTATGTCGCTTTCCTGGCAAACAGAGAGACCATGATCCAGGCCGCGGGCGGCAAGCGGGTCGATTTTCTGCGCCTGATCAACGCCATGAGCTCGACGCCACTGCCGAACTACGCGTTCCGGAACCACGGTGATTCGACGTTCTCGAACGAGAGCGCGGCCTGGGGGTTGAACACGCCCAGCTTCTCGAACGGCGCGGCCTACGGGGACCTGGACGGGGACGGCGCGCTCGACCTGGTGGTGAACAACGTCAACCAGGAAGCGTTCGTGTATCGCAACAACGCCCGGACGCTCTTGAAGAACCACTACCTCCAAGTGCGGCTCGACGGCGAGGGGGGGGGCGCCAATCGGTTCGCGATCGGGGCGAAGGTGACGCTGTGGAGCGGCGGCCAGCAGTTTTTCCAGGAGGAGGAGCCGACGCGTGGCTTCCAGTCCAGCGTCGACTACGTGTTGACCTTCGGGGTGGGGAGGCGCGACACCCTCGACTCGGTGACGGTCGAGTGGCCGGACGGGCGCGTGAGCCTCCTCGAGCACGTCGCGACGAACCAGCGCTTGACCGTGCGGCAGGCGCTGGGAGCCTCGCTCCGGCAGCCCAGCGGGCACCCGCCGTCGCGAGGCCCCCAGCGCCTGCCGCTCTTCACGGACGTCACGGACAAAGTCGGGCTCCCCTACGTGCACCGGGAGAACGACTTCGTGGACTTCGACCGGGAGCGTCTGATCCCGAAGCTGCTCTCGACCGAAGGGCCGTTCATGGCCGTGGCCGACGTGAACGGCGACGGACTCGACGACATGTTTCTCGGCGGCGCGAAGGGGCAGCCCGGGGCGTTGTTGATCCAGCAGGCGGACGGCCGGTTCGTCCGCAGCAATCCGGGCCTGTTCGAGCAGGACGCAGGCTCGGAAGATCTGGGCGCCGTGTTCTTCGATGCCGACGGCGACGGGCATCCCGATCTCTACGTCGTGAGCGGCGGCAGCGAGTTCTCCGACCTGGCGCCGGCCCTGCAGGACCGGCTCTACCTGAACGACGGGCGCGGTCACTTTCGCAAGGCGACCGGCAGCCTGCCGACCGAGTACATCAGCGGCTCGCGGGTGACGGCGGCCGATTACGACGGGGATGGCGACATCGATCTCTTCGTCGGGGGGCGCGTCATGCCGTGGCACTACGGCCGAGATCCCCGCAGCATGCTGCTGCAGAACGACGGGCACGGCCACTTCACCGACGTCACCGAGCGCCTGGCGCCCGAGCTGGCGCGGGTGGGCATGGTGACCGACGCGGTGTGGCAGGACGTGGACGGGGACGGCCGCCTGGACCTCGTGGTCGTCGGCGAATGGATGCCGATCACGGTCTTCCGGAACGTGGGGGGCGGGAAGCTCGTCCGCCTGAACACGCCCGGCCTCGAGCAGAGCGACGGCTGGTGGAATCGGATCGTGGCCGGGGACTTCACCGGGCACGGCCGGGTGGACTTCATCGTCGGCAACCTGGGGCTGAACACGCGCCTCCGCGCCACCGCGACCGAACCGGTGACCATGTACGTGAAGGACTTCGCCCGGAACGGCTTCGACGTGCAGATCGTGTCGTGCTACAACCACGGCACGAGCTACCCGATCGTGATGCGCGACGATCTCATCAAGGCGATCCCCTCCCTCAAGGTGCGCTATCTCAACTACAAGGACTACGCCCGGCAGACGGTGACCGATATCTTCTCGCCGGCGGAGCTGGCCGGCGCGGTCTTCAAGCAGGCGCACACGTTCGCGACCACCCTGGCGCGGAACAACGGCGACGGCTCGTTCACGCTCGTGCCGCTGCCGCTCGAGGCGCAGCTCGCCCCGGTCTACGGCATCCTGGCGCACGACTTCGACGGGGACGGGAAGACCGACCTGCTGCTGGCGGGGAACTTCGATGGCGTCAAGCCGGAAATCGGACGGATGAGCGGGAGCTACGGGCTGTTGCTGCGCGGCGACGGACAGGGGAACTTCACTCCCGTACGGACGACAGAGAGCGGCTTCCTGGTGCCGGGTCAGGCGCGCGACATCGCGCGCGTCCGCACCCGGCGGGGCGACCTGTATGTCGTCACCCGGAACAACGATCGCCCGCTCGTCTTCCGGTCGACGCCGCCGCGGCGATCGTTGGCGGCGGCCAGGTAGGGGATGCTGTGAGGTGGCGTATGCGAGATCGACTCATCGCGGCGACCGTGATGCTCGCGGGATTGCTGCTCCAGGCAGGGTGCGCGAACGCGCGCGGTGATTATCGCGCGCAGCGGCCGGATCCCGAGCTGCTCCATGCCGCCATGCATCAACTCACCGACGTCATGGTTTACGACATTGTCAGCCCGCCGCAGGCCAGCCGGGTGTACGCCTACGCTAGCATCGCCGCGTATGAAACGCTGCGACACGACCATCCCGAGTACCGCACGCTCGCGGGACAGCTCAACGGGCTGAGCCCCGTCCCCGTGCCGGATTCGGGCGTGGAGTATTACCTACCCCTGGCCGGGGTGCACGCGCTTCTCGCCGTGGGCCGGGCGCTCACGTTCTCTCAGGCGCGGATGGATTCGCTCCGGTCCGCCATGGACGAGCGGTTCCGGCGCCTGGGCATCCCGCGGGCCGTCTTCGAACGCTCCGTCGCGTACGGCGAGCGGGTGGCGCAACACGTTCTCGCGTGGGCGGCGCAGGACCACTACCTGGAGACCCGAGGCTACCCGAAGTACACGGTCACGACCGCCCCCGGCCGTTGGGTGCCCACGCCGCCCGCCTACATGGACGCGGTCGAGCCCCACTGGGGCGAGCTCCGGCCGTTCGTGCTGGATTCGGCGAGCGAGGTTCGGCCGGCCCCGCCGCTTCGGGTGGACATGGCCAGAGGCAGTCCGTACTACCGGGAGGTGTGGGAGGTCTACGAGACAGGGCGGCGCCTGACGGATGCGCAGCGACAAATCGCCCTCGCCTGGGACGACAACCCGTACGTGATGCACGTGCAGGGGCACACGATGTTCGCCACCAAGAAGGTCACGCCCGTCGGACACTGGATGGGCATCGCGGGCCTGGCCGCCCGCACGGCCGCTGCCGATCTCATGCGGTCCGCCGCCGCCTACGCGCGCACGGCGACCGCGATCGCCGACGGCTTCATCAGCTGCTGGGACGAGAAATACCGCAGCAACCGGATCCGGCCCGAGACGGTGATCAATGCCCATCTCGACGAGCGCTGGCAGCCCCTGCTGCAGACACCGCCCTTCCCGGAATACACGAGCGGCCACAGCGTCATCTCGACCGCGGCGGCCACGGTGCTGACGGATGAATTCGGCGCGGGATTCGCGTTCGTCGACAGCACCGAAGCCGAGTTCGGTCTGCCGCCCCGCGCGTTCGCCTCATTCCAGGCGGCAGCCGCCGAGGCGGCCATCAGCCGGCTGTACGGCGGCATCCATTACCGGATGGCGATCGAGCAGGGCGCCATCGAGGGACGGCGCGTGGGCGAGCTCGTCGTCCGGCGCGTGCGGACCCGAGCGCAGCAGCTATCCCGTCACTGACCCGGCCGCTTCAGCTTGATGACGATGACGCCGTTGACGCCGCGCCCGCCGTAGAACGCCGTTTCGGCGGGGTCCTTCAGGACCTGGATGGACTCGATGTCTTCCGGCGAGATGCCGGTCAGGCTCCCGTTTGGCCCCGGCTGAATTGGGATGCCGTCGATGACGTAGAGCGGGTCATTGCTGCCGAGGATGGACGTGGTGCCCCGGATGCGCACCGCGACGCCGCCGTCGGCCGTCCGCATCACCGTGACGCCGGGGAACCGGCCCATGAGAACCTTTTCGATCGGCTCGCCGGGGGTGCGCTGGATGTCTTCCGATGTCACGGTTGAGGTCTGAGCCGGGCTCGTTCGGCTGGCTCCACTCGAGTGAGTACATCCGGAAATGATTCCTACCCAGAGACCGACGGGGAGCAGGGCCCGCGAGGGGCGCGAGAGCATGGGTAACCTCCGGGGTTGGAGTTGGGTGCTACGCCGGAATATACGGGCTTGGTCGTGGCGCGGCATCGCGCTGGGCGTCGCCTGCGCGACGCCGCTCGCGGCGGCCGCCGCCCAGCGCGACGCCCAAGGCCACGCCTGGTGGCAGCACGCCGTCTTTTACGAGGTCTATCCTCGCAGCTTCGGTGACGCCAACAACGACGGCCTGGGCGACTTGAGCGGCATCACCCAGCATCTCGACTACCTCCGGGACCTGGGCGTCGACGCCATCTGGATCACGCCGTGCTACCCGTCGCCGCAGGTGGACTTCGGCTACGACGTCAGCGACTACGAGAACATCGCCCCCGAGTACGGCTCGCTCGCGGACTTCGACCGCCTGCAGGCCGAGGCGAAGAAACGGGGCATCCGCATCATCTTCGATTTCGTGGTCAACCACACCTCGGACAAGCACCCCTGGTTCTTGGAATCGCAGGCGTCACGCACCAACGCCAGGCGCGACTGGTACGTGTGGCGCGATGGCAAAGGACCGACCCAGCCGCCCAACAACTGGACCTCGATCTTCGGCGGCTCCGCGTGGCAGTACGACCGGGCCACCCAGCAGTACTATTACCACGCCTTCTACCCCGAGCAGCCCGACCTCAACTGGCGCAACCCGGCGGTCGAGACGGCGATGCTCGACGTCACGCGGTGGTGGTATACCCGCGGCGTCTCGGGCTTTCGCCTCGACGCCGTCAACACGCTGTTCGAGGACCCAGGGCTCCGGGATAATCCGACGGTGCCGGGACGGAACGCGTACGGGGACCAGAACCAGGTTCGCAAGTACGACGACAATCTTCCCGAGAACCACCGCGTGTTGCGCGAGTTACGCAAGGTCACGGACGCGCACGACGCGGTGCTGATCGGCGAGACCTGGACGGACGACGTCCAGCAGCTCAAGGCGTACTACGGGGCGAACCACGACGAGGTTCACATGCCGATGGACCTCATGTTCACCGGGTTAGGACGTGTGCCGGGCGGGCATCAGCGTCTGGACGCGCCCACATTCCGCCGGCACGTCGCCGCTATGGAAGCGTCCGGCGAGTGGCCGGTGTACGTGGTCAGCAATCACGACATCCCTCGCGTGGCGACGCGCTTCGCGGACGGCCGCCACGATGACGCGATCGCCAAGGCGATCGGCGCGTTCTACCTGACGCTGCGCGGGACCCCGGTGATGTACTACGGCGAAGAGCTTGGCATGCAGAACAACGATCCGCAGCGCAAGGAGGACGTCAGAGATCCCATCGGCATCAAGGGGTGGCCGACGGAGAAAGGCCGGGATGGCGAGCGCACGCCGATGCAGTGGACCGCCGCCCCCGACGCCGGGTTCAACACCGGCGCCAAGCCGTGGCTGCCGGTCCCGCCTTCGGCCAGGACCCACAACGCGCAGACCGAGGGCCAGGACTCGAGCTCGGTGCTGAGCCTCTACAAGGCCGTGCTGAAGCTGCGCCATGAAAACCCCGCCGTCCGCGAAGGCGGCTACGTCCCCCTGAACGAGGGCGACCCCTACGTCATGAGCTACCTACGCCGCTACCGCGACGCCGCGGTGCTCGTGGTCATCAACATGTCCGGCGAGGACCGGACGGCCACGTTCGATCTCAGCGCCCAGGGACTGCGCGGCGCGGCGGGGCGGCCGATCATCCAGTCCGCCGCGAGCGGCGATCTGAACAGCGTGAAGCTTGGCCCTTACGGGATCTTTATTGCGGATGTGAAGACCGCTCCCTGATCCCGACCCCGTCGACCACTATGCTTCGCGTCCCGCGCCGGACGGCGCTCCTCCTCAGTGCGAGCATGCCGGTCCTGGCCGGCTGCCACCGCGCCGAGGGTCGTCCCACCATGTTCGAGCTGCTGCCAGCCGAGCGGACCGGCGTCACGTTTGTCAACCGGCTCCCGGAAGACACGGCGTTCAACATCCTCAACTACCTGTACTACTACAACGGCGGCGGCGTGGCCGTCGGCGACGTGAACAACGACGGCCTGCCCGATCTCTACTTCACCTCGAACCGGGGGCCTAATCGGCTTTACCTGAACAAGGGGAACTACCGGTTCGAGGACGTGACCGAGCGGGCGGGCGTGGCGGATTCCGAGGGCTGGAAGACCGGCGTCACCATGGCCGACGTCAACGGGGACGGGTGGGTCGACATCTACGTGTCCGCCGTCAGCTATCTCACGATGCACGGGCACAATGTGCTCTACATCAACAACGGCGACGGGACCTTCACCGACCGCACGAAGGAATACGGGCTCGACCACGTCGGCGCTTCCACCCAGGCCCTCTTCTTCGACTACGACGGCGACGGCGACCTGGACATGTATCTCCTGAACCACTCGACCCACACCGAGCGGGCCATCAGTCGGAGGGCGACCGGCTCCGAGCGCACGCCGCGGGCGGGAGATCGCCTCTTCCGAAACGACGGCGGCCACTTCGTGGATGTGAGCGAGCAGGCGGGCATCGACCGCGGCATCGAAGGATTCGGCCTGGGCGTCGTCGCGAGCGATCTGAACCTCGATGGCTGCCCCGATCTGTACGTCGCGAACGACTTTCAGGAGAACGATTTCCTCTACCTCAACAACTGCAACGGCACCTTCACCGAGTCGATCGCCAAGGCCACCGGGCACACCAGCCGGTTCTCGATGGGCGTCGACGCCGCCGACTTCAACAACGATGGCCGACCGGACGTCGCGGTCCTCGACATGCTGCCCGACCAGGAGAAGGTCCTCAAGACCTCCGCCAATGCCGAGAGCTTCAATGTCTTTTACCTCAGGCTGCAGGCCGGCTATCACCCCCAGTACCCTCGCAACACGCTCCAGCTCAACCGCGGCCCGTTGGGGGGAACCCTACGCTTCAGCGAGATCGGCTACCTGGCCGGCGTGTACGCGACCGACTGGAGCTGGGCGCCGCTGTTCGCCGACCTGGACAACGATGGGTACAAGGACCTCTTCGTCACCGACGGCATCTATCGCAGGCCCAACGACCTGGACTACATCAACTACGTGGGCAACGAGGCCGTCCAGGCGTCGCTGGCGCAGGGGATAACCCATGAGAATCTGACGCTCCTGCAAAGGATGCCCCAGATCCCGTTGCCCAACCACGCGTTTCGCAACAACGGGGACCTGACGTTCACGAACATGGCCGCCGCCTGGGGGCTGGCGCAGCCGGGGTTCTCGAACGGCGCCGCGTATGTCGATCTGAACAACAGTGGCGCGCTCGATCTCGTCGTGAACAGGATCAACGCGCCCGCCGCGATCTACCGGAACCACGCGCGCGAGATCAACGGCAACTCATACCTGACCGTGCTGCTGCAAGGCTCGGGCGGCAACACCGCGGGGATCGGCGCCAAGGTCGTCATCAAGGAGGGCGGCAAGGGCGGCAAGGGCGGCAAAGACGGCAATGGCGGCAGGATGCAGGTGCTCGAGCAGATGCCCACGCGGGGCTTCCAGTCTTCGGTGGATCCCCGCCTACATTTTGGGCTCGGCGCGGCTACGCAAATAGACTCCCTGATCGTGATCTGGCCGGACCGGCGCGTCCAGGTGCTCGCGGACGTGGCGGTTGATCGCACGCTCACACTATCGCAGCAGGATGCGACGTTGCCGCCCGTGTCGCCCTTGCCGCCCGTGCCGCCCTTGTTCACCGACGTGACGGCCCGGCTCGCCGTCGACGTCAAGCACCTGGAGAACTCTTTCTACGACTACAACCGCCAGCCCCTGATCCCCCACCTGCTGTCGACCGAAGGCCCGGCGCTGGCCATCGGCGACGTCAACGGCGATGGGCTAGACGACATCTACGTCGGCGGCGCTAAGTGGCAGGCCGGCCGCCTGCTCGTCCAGCAGCGCGACGGCACGTTCCGCGCCAGCACGCAGCCGGCGTTCCAGGCGGATAGTCTTTCCGAGGACGTCGACGCGATCTTCTTCGACGCCAACGGCGACGGGCATCCGGACCTCTACGTCGTGAGCGGCGGCAACGAGTTCTGGGGCGACGCCGACGCGCTCCAGGACCGGCTCTACATCAACGACGGCCACGGGCATTTCCACCGGGATACGCAGGCCCTCCCGCGTTTCTCCGAGAGCGGCTCCTGCGTGGCGGTCGCGGGCGACTTCCTCTTCGTCGGACGCCGGGTCGCGCGCGACTATGGGCTGGCGCCGCGAAGCTATCTGCTCGAGAATGACGGCCGGGGGCACTTTCGCGACGTCACGCTCGAGAAGGCCCCGGGGCTCGCCCACGTCGGGATGGTGACGTCGGCCGCCTGGGTGGACTACGACCATGACGGTAAGCTCGACCTGATCGTCGTGGGCGAGTGGATGCCGGTCCGGGTCTTCCACCAGGAGAACGGCGGATTCGTGGACCGGACCGTCGAGGCCGGGCTCGCGGGCACGGAAGGCTGGTGGAATACCGTCCGCGCCGTCGATCTGAACGGTGACGGCCGCGAGGACCTCGTGCTGGGCAACCTCGGGCTCAACTCCTACCTCCGGGCCGCTCCGGCGGAGCCCGCCCGGCTGTACGTCCACGACTTCGGCCACAACGGCACCGTCGAGCAGATCCTCACCTTCTACAAGCACGGGGTGAGCTACCCGCTCGCAGGCCGGGACGAGCTGGTCCGCCTGATCCCGCAGCTGCGCAGCCGATACCCGTCGTATGCCGCGTTCGGCGCCAGCCGGATCGAGGACATCTTTTCCGCGTCGGAGCTCAAGCAGGCGACGGTGCTCGAGGCGCACCTGTTCGCGAGCTCCGTCGCCCTGAACAGCGGGCACGGCACGTTCGACCTCCAGCCGCTGCCCGTCGAGGCCCAGTTTGCGCCCGTCTACGCCTCCGTGGCGCAGGACTTCGACGGCGATGGGCGCATCGATCTCCTCCTGGCCGGGAACATGTACGGTGTGCCGCCCGTCCTCGGCCGCTACGATGCCAGCTACGGCGTGCTGCTGCGCGGCACGGGTGACGGCCGGTTCGCCGCAGTGGACATGGAGAAGAGCCGCCTCGCGATCGACGGCCAGGTGCGTCACATGGAGCTGCTGCGGCGCGCGGGCGGCGGCCGACTGATCGTCGTCGCGCGGAACGACGCCAAGGTCCAGATCCTCCGCCCCTTGCACGCGAGATGAGCCCCGCCGCCCTGCTCGCCGCCCTCGCGATCGCGCGCGCCGACACCGTGCCGCCCGTGCTGCAGTTCCCGGACCCCGGGCTCGACGACCCCGCCGCCTATGAAGGCTACGTGACCCGGGTGTACCGGGACGCGCGCGGCAACGCGTTCCAGGTCTACCTGCGCGGCGCGAGTGGTCGCGTCGTGAACCTGTGGGCCGACGCGGCCGACGAGAGCGTGGGCTTCACGGTGCGCGACTCGACCGGCAGGCCAGCCGAGCTCGCCTGGGACTCCGCCGCCGGCGGGGCCGTTGTCGCCGAGTCAGGCCGTACGCGCTCGGTGTCCTACGGCCTGGAGCTCCCGTCTTCTGTCACCGTCGGCCTGTTCCTGCTCGGCTCCATGCGGGTGGAGCGGGACTTTCAGTACGCCGGCCGCGACTCGCTGCCGCTCGATGCGACGCCGTTTCCGCAACACGAGCTGTCGGAGCTGATCGACCACATCGCGAGGTTGCGGGCGGCCGAGCGTGCGGGGCACTTGGCCTTGCTTGGGGTGAAGACGGTCGCCGCGCTGCGCGAGCGGCTCTCCCCCCGTATCACATCTCGGCTCGGTGACACAGCCTGGGTGGTGGAGGCCGAGCAGGTGAGCTTCGACGGCCGGAGCCACCTCTGGCTCGCGCTCGAGGGCGACCGCCGCGAGACCATTCCCACCCTCTCCGGTAACACCGTCGCCATCCGCCGCCCGGCCGGGGGCCCCGTGCGGTTGAGCGTGCGCGTAACCACGGACGCGCCGGCGCTCACGCCGCTCTCCCGCACCGAGATCTTCAACGACGACTTCCGCCGCTTCTACGAGCGGGTACGCGCCGACACCGCGCACCGCGAGCGGTTCCGGCGGCTCGAGCGGGAGGTGCGGGGCACCGAGCTGCTGTGCTACGGCGAGAAGCTCATGGCGGGGCTGCCCAACTTCGCGACCTACTTCGGCCGCGACATGTTCATGACGGCGCTGCTGATGCAGCCGGTGTGGGCGCCGGCGATGCCGGAGCACGTCATCGCGAGCGCGTTGCGCAAGCTGTCGCCCGACGGCGACGTGAGCCACGAGGAAGCGCTGGGCGGCCAGGCGATCCGCGAGAACGCCGCCGAGTACAACCGGGTGGTGGGGCAGGGACGGGTGGCGCGCGCCCGCGACGTGCTCGCCCATCTGGCGCGGACGCGGGAGAACTACCTCATGGTGGACGACGACTTCCAGCTGCCCGTGGTCGCCGCGCGCTACCTCGCCGACCCCCGCGTGCCGCCCGACCGGAAACGCCGCTTCCTGCTCGCGGAGGGTCGGCTGCCGCGACTCGTCGCCAACTTGGCGTTCGTGGCGCGGCAGGCCGGGCCATACGCGCGCGATCCGGTCGCGACGAACCTGGTGAGCTTCCCGCGCGCGAGCGACGGCCAATGGATCTCCGCGAGCTGGCGCGACAGCCGCGCCGGCTATGGAGGCGGTCGCTTCGCGCTGGACGTGAATGTGATCTGGGTACCGCACGCGCTGGAGGCGATCGGGACGATCTTCGATTGGCTCGAGCGCCTGGGCCTCGCGCCGGCGGTCCGCGACGAGGCGCTCGCCCGCTATGTTCGGGACCGGCGCGCCCTGGAGCGGGCGGTGGCGGTCTGGCAGGGCGCCGAGCGGCGCTTTTGGGTCGCGCTGAGCCCGCGCGAGGTCGCGGCGCGGGTGGACGCGTGGCTCCGCGCGTTGCCACAGCCGGAGGCGGACTTCTGGGGCGGAGCGTGGCAGCGGGCCGGCCCGCGCGCGGACACGCTGCGGTTTCTCGCCCTCTCGCTCGACGCGGCGGGACGGCCGATCCCCGTCGTGAATACGGATCCCGCCATGCTGCTGTTGCTCGAGCCACTCGATCGCCAGCGGGTGCGCGAGCTGATTACTCCGATATTCGCCTCGTATCCGGTTGGTCTATTCCTGGACGATCTCGGCCCGCTCGTCGCCAATGACGCGTATGCCGCAGCCGCGGTGTGGGAGAGCTTCCGCCGGGATGCCTATCACTCGCCCACGGTCGTGTGGGGCCGGGACGTCAACGTGCTACTCGCCGGTCTGGCCCTGCAGATCCGCGCGATGCCGCCGGGCCCGGATCGGGCACCGCTCGAGGACGCGCTGCGGCGGACCATCACGGCCGTGGATCGGTCCGGACTGCGGCATGCGGAGCTGTGGAGCTACAAGATCGAGAACGGACGGCTGGTCCCGGTGCGCTACGGGACCAGCTCGGACGTGCAGCTGTGGAGCCTGAGCGACCTCGCCGTTCAATATCTCCTCAACCCACCAGGGCCATGAGCAACCTCCACGCCTTCGACATCGTCGCCATCACCGGGTATTTCCTCATCTTGCTCGGGATAGGGTACTGGGCGGCGCGCCGCGAGAAGAACGTGAGCGCCGACTACTTCCTCGCGAGCCGCGACGTGGGCTGGTTCGCGGTGGGCGCGAGCCTGTTCGCGTCGAACATCGGAAGCGAGCATCTCGTCGGCCTCGCGGGCAGCGGCGCGAAGGGCGGGCTCGCGGTCGGGCACTTCGAATGGCTCGCGTGCTTCATGCTGCTGCTCCTCGGCTGGCTGTTCGTGCCGTTCTATCTGCGGAGTGGCGTGTACACCATGCCGGAGTTCCTCGAGCGCCGCTTCAATTCCGCCTCGCGCATATACTTCACCTGGGTGTCGATCATCGGCTACGTCCTGACCAAGATCAGCGTCACGTTGTACGCCGGCGGCGTGGTGATGCGCGAAGTGACGGGGTTCAGCGTCTGGACGAGCGCCGTGATCCTGATCGTCGTCACGGGGCTCTACACGGTCCTGGGGGGCTTGCGGGCCGTGATTTACACGGAAGTCATGCAGGCCGTCGTGCTGATCATCGGGTCGGCGACCATGGCGCTGGTGGGCTTGCATGCGGTCGGCGGGTGGAGCGGGCTCGAGGCGCGGGTGCCCGCGGACTTTTTCTCAATGTGGAAACCCGTCGATCATCCCGATTTCCCCTGGACCGGCATCGTGTTCGGCGCGCCGATCCTGGGCGTGTGGTATTGGTGCACCGACCAGCACATCGTGCAGCGGGTGCTCGCGGCGAAGAACGTCAGCGCGGCTCGCACCGGTACGACTCGTGCTCGCGGGGATGCTCGCGGCGCTGATGAGCTCGCTCGCGTCGGCGTTCAACTCCTGCTCGACCCTGCTGACCTGGGACGTGTACCGGAAGCTCAGGCCGGGCGCGAGCGAGGAGCGGCTCGTCGCCGTCGGGCGCGCCACCACGGTGCTGCTCGTCGGCCTCGGTCTGCTCTGGATCCCGTTCATGAAGTACATCTCGCCGCAGATCTACATCTACCTGCAGAGCGTGCAGGCGTATATTGCGCCGCCCATCGCGGCGTGCTTCCTGCTCGGCGTGCTGTACCCGCGGCTGAACGGAACCGGCGCGGTCACGGCCCTCGTGACCGGCCTCGTCCTCGGGACGGCCCGGCTCGTGCTCGAGCTCGAGAAGGCTCACGTGGAGCTCGAGAAGGCTCACGTGGCGAGCGGCACGGCCTTGTACTGGTTTGCGACCGTCAACTTCCTCCACTTCGCGGCCCTGCTGTTCGCGCTGTGCGCCGGGATCCTGATCGCGGTGAGCCTGGCGACCGCTCCGCCGCCGGCCGCCAAAGTCGCCGGCCTGACGTACGCCGCGCCCGAGATCACCGCTCCCCCCGTTCCCGTCCCGGCGGGCCCGCGGCGCTTGAACGTCACCCTCTCGATCGTGCTCGCGGCCACGATCGGAGTCCTGTGGTACGTGTTCCGGTGAGACGAGGGCGGCAGGGGCGGCAAGGGCGGCAAGGACGGCAGGGGCGGCATACGCACGGAGCACTTGCCGCCGCTGCCGCCTTTGCCGCCCTTGTCGTCGCGACCGGGTGCCGGCCGGCTCCGTCCCCCGGCTTGCGCTACGACCCCGCCCATGATCTCGGGGCCCTGTTCCACGACGTCCAGGTATCGGGGATCTTCGCGGACTCGAAGACGTTCGTGGACGCGCGCCCGCTCGAGCCTCCCTCGGAGATCGCCGCCGGCTACGCCACCGCGCGGACCTCCGCGGGGTTCAACCTGCGGGCCTTCGTGGAGCGGCATTTCGAGCTGCCCCGGCCGATCGCCGCAGGCTTTCACACGGACCCGTCCCAGACCATGGAGCAGCACATCCGGGGGTTGTGGCCGGTGCTCACCCGCCCGCCCGATTCTGCGGACGCGCGTTCGTCGTTGATCCCGTTGCCGCAGGCGTACGTCGTCCCGGGCGGCCGGTTCCGCGAGATCTACTACTGGGACTCGTACTTCACGATGCTCGGGCTGATCGAGAGCGGGCGGAGCGATCTCGTGCGCAGCATGCTCGACAACTTCGCGCACCTGGTCGCGACGGTCGGGCACATTCCCAACGGCAACCGCGCGTACTATCTCAGCCGCAGCCAGCCGCCGTTTTTCGGCGCGATGGTGGGGCTGTACGCGAAGGCGACCGATACGACGCAGGCGCTGCGTTACCTCGACGCGCTGGAGGCGGAGCATGCGTTCTGGATGGATGGAGCCGGGCGTCTCGGACCCGGCGAGGCGTATCGCCGAGTCGTGAGGCTGCCGGACGGATCGGTGCTCAATCGGTATTGGGACGATCGGGCCGAACCGAGGCCGGAGTCCTACCGCCCCGACTACGAGCTGGGTCAGACGCTCCCCGCCGGGCGACGCGAGGGCTTTTATCGACACGTCCGAGCCACGGCCGAGAGCGGCTGGGACTTCTCGAGCCGCTGGCTGCGTGACCCGAAGGACCTGCGGACGCTCGAGACGACGGAGCTGGTGCCGGTGGATCTCAACAGCCTCCTCTATCACAGCGAGCGGCTGATCGCCGCGCTCCGGACGTTTCGCCGGCGAAGGGGTGACGCTGAGGTGGCGCAGCGGTTCGCCCAGGCTGCCGAGGAGCGTCGCCGGGCGCTGCTCGCGGCCGCCTATGATCCCGCGAGTGGCTTCTTCTACGACGTCCGCTGGCGGAGCGGCGAGCGGGTGACCGACCGCCCCACGCTCGCGGCTGCGGCCCCGCTGTACTTCGGGCTCGCCGCGCCGGAGCAGGGTCGCGCGGTCGCCGCCCGGCTGGAGCGGGATTTCTTGAAGCCCGGTGGGTTCGTCACGACCCTCATCGCCTCCGGTCAGCAGTGGGACGCGCCCAACGGGTGGCCGCCCTTGGAGTGGCTGGCGATCGAAGGAGTGCGCCGCTACGGCCGCGCCCACCTGGCCGACGCCGCCCGCGATCGCTGGCTGGCCGTGAACAGGCGCATCTATCGCTCGACGGGCAAGATGACGGAGAAGTACGACGTCGTGGACCTGAATCGGCGAGCCGGCGGCGGGGAGTACCCGACGCAGGACGGGTTCGGGTGGACGAACGGCGTCGCGCTGGCGTTGCTAAAAGGCTTGATCCCACCGGACTGACAACCGGATCGCCGAGCCGATGAGCCCCACCATGCTGTAGGTCTGCACGAAGTTGCCCCACTGTTCGCGGGTCCGCGGATCGATGTGTTCGGCCAGGAGGCCGTGCCGGTTGCGGCAGGCGAGCACGTTCTCGAACAGGGCGCGCGCCTCCTCCCGTCGCCCCAGCGCGGCGAGTGCGTTGATGTACCAGAAGGTGCACACCAGAAATGCGTTCTCCGGCTTTCCGAAGTCGTCCGCCTCGACGTAGCGGAACACGAAGTCGCCGCGGCGCAACTCGCGCTCGATGGCGCGAACCGTGCTCGCGAACCGCGGGTCGTCGTCGGCGAGGAATCCCAGCTCGGTGAGGCGCAGCAGGCTGGCGTCGAGCGTCTCCCCGTCCATCGTGGCCACGAAGCTCTCCCGCTTGGCATTCCAGGACCGCTCGCAGATCACCTGGTGGATGCGCGCCGCCTGCGTGCCCCAATACGCGGCGCGGTCGGTGAGGCCGAGGTGCCCGGCGATTCTCGCCAGGCGGTCACAGCCCGCCCAGCACATGAGGCTCGAGAAGGTGTGCACCCGCGCCGCGCCGCGTAGCTCCCAGAGGCCCGCGTCCGGTTGATCGAAGAGCTGAGCCGCGCACTCGCCCAGCGGCTCGAGGCGACGGAACAGGATCTCGTCGCCCGGTCGAAGCAGCCGCCGGTCGAAGAACACATGAGTGGCGGCCAGGATGGCGGAGCCGTAGACGTCGTGCTGGACCTGCCGGGATGCCTGATTGCCGATCCGCACTGGGCCCATCCCGCGATAGCCGGGGAGGGCGTCGATCTCCTGCTCCTCGGGGACGGCCCGTCCGCTGATCCCGTACACGGGCTGCAGGCGCCCGTCCTCGGCGCCCGCAACGAGGTTGACGATGTAGCTCAGGTAGCGCTCCATCGTCCGCGTCGCGCCGAGTCGGTTGAGGGCGTTGACCACGAAGTAGGCGTCGCGCAGCCAGCAATAGCGGTAATCCCAGGTGCGCCCGGTGCCGGCGGCCTCGGGGATTGATGTCGTCACCGCCGCGATGATGGCGCCGGTGTCTTCGAAGACGTTGAGCTCGAGCGTCATGGCCGCGCGGATGACGGCCTCCTGCCACTCGAACGGAATGCCCAGCGAGCGCACCCATTCTCGCCAGTAGAACGTGGTTTCTTCGAGGAAACGGCCCCCGACGTCGGCCACGGCGCCCTGGACGGTCTCGTCCGGACCGAGGAGCAGGGTGACCGCGTGCTCGAGGAAGAACGGGTTTTCCTCCACGACGGCAGTGATGGGAACGTCCGTCGTCAGGCGCAGCGCGAGCTCGCTGCCCACGTAGCGGATGTGGTTCGAGCCGCAGGTGATGTCCGCGCGGCGGCGGCCGTAGTCGCGGGCCGGGCGGACGCGCACGCGGATGCGCGGGTTACCGGCCATGCGCCGCACGTGGCGCACGAGCATCATGGGACAGAACATGCGGCCGTGGTGTCGAAAGCGCGGGGCGAAGTCCGTGATCTCGACGCCGCCACCCGCGCGGTCGTAGAGACGGGTGACCAGGATCGGAGTGTTGACGAGGTATTGCTGTTCTTGCCTCGCGCAGTCGAGCAGCTCCACCGCCAGGAAGCCGAAATCCTCGTCGCGGGTCCGCTCGCGCAACAGGGAGCAAAACGCGGGGTCGCCGTCGAACCGCGGGAAGCAGGCCCAGACGACCTCTCCCAGCGGATCGACGAGCGCGCCGACCGTGCCGTTGCCGATCAAGGCCAGGTCCAGGGACGTCATGGTGTCTCCTCCGCCTCGCTTCCCTTCGCGCGCTCGAGCCACGCCCGCACGGCGCGGACGTCCGGCAAGCGCCACCGGGCCACCGTCCGTCCCGGTCCGACCTTCACCGAGTGGCCGTGCAGGCGGTTGACGGTCGCGAAGCCGTATTCGTCCGTGACGTCGTCGCCCACGAACAGGGGTGTGCGGCCACGAAACGGCTCTTCTTGCATGAACTCGAGCACGGCCACTCCCTTGTCCTTGCCCGCGGGTTTCAGCTCGACCACCCGTTTGCCCGTTTGCACGTGGTACCGCTCGCCCAAGCGCGCCCCGAGCGAGCGGACCAGGCGGTGGCCGTAGCCCGCCAAGCGCGGCGCCCGCCGGTAGTGCAGCGCCAGCGAGAGACCCTTGTCCTCGACGAGCAACCCGGGGTGGCGGGCGGCGGCGTCGGCGAGCCGGCGGCGCACCCAGTCCAACTCTTGGGACGGAAACGCATGACGGGAAATCCGCCCCGCCGCGTCGCGCCGCTCGACGCCGTGCTGGCCGGCCACGGGAAAGCGGATGGCGGGAAACAGGCGGTCGATGTCGCCGATCGAGCGGCCGCTGATCAAGGCCACCGCGCCGCCAGCCGAGCGATGCAGCCCCTCGACGAGCCGCCCGAAGGCGGGGTCGAGGTGCGCCCCGGCCGGCGAGTCGGCGATGTCCACGAGGGTGCCGTCGATGTCCAGAAAATAGGCCCAGCCCGGCTGGGGTGCCGGCAGCTCGCCTCCCGGCGTCATTGCGCGCGCCCCGCGGCGGGCGTCGCCGGGCGGCGCGACTGCCGTTCCGGGGTCGCTGTGCGGTCCAGCAAGCGGCCGCGGCGCCGCATCCCCGCCGCGTCGATCAGCATGCGCCCCGCCCAGCGGTACACGTTGAACTCCTGGATCAACCCGCGCATCAGCCGAATCCGGGCGCGTTGCTCACCCGCCGGCATCACCAGGGCCGTCTGGAGCGCCGCGGTGCATTGATCGGTGTCGTAGGGGTTGACGATGAGCGCCTCCGGCAGCTCCCGCGCCGCCCCCGTGAACTGGCTGAGGATCAGCACGCCACGCTCGTCGTCGCGCGCCGACACGAACTCCTTCGCCACGAGGTTCATGCCGTCGTGGAGGCTCGTGACCATGCACAGCTCCGCGGCGCGATAGTACTCGTAGATGGCCTGGGGCTGATGGTGCTCGACGAGCAACACGATCGGCGGGTGCGCGGCGCCGGCGAAACGCTCGTTGATCCGCGCCGCCATCGCCCGAACCCGCGTCTCGTAGGCCTGGTATTGCTCGATGCGACCGCGGGTCGGCGCCGCGATCTGGATGAACGTGAATCGGCCCACCCATTCGGGTCGCAGCTCGAGCAGGCGCTCCACGGCGCGGAGCCGTTCCTCGATGCCTTTGGTATAGTCGAGCCGGTCCACCCCGACGCCGATCGCGTGATCCGGCGGCAGCCCGTGGCGGTGCCGCACGTCCACGCGGCATTGCTCGATGCCCTTGGTCACCAAGTCCCTGGACGGCGGCCATTCGATGGAAATGGGATAGCGCTTCACGGCGGTCAGCTTGCTCCGGTACGACACCGTGAACATCTCCCGGTCGACCCGGGCTTCCAGCAGGCGGTCCACGGTATCGACGAAGTTGTTGCAGTGGAACTGCGTGTGGAACCCGAGAATGCTCGAGCCCAGCAGTCCGTCGAGCAGCTCCTCGCGCCACGGGCAGATCGCGAACGCCTCCGGGTTCGGCCAGGGAATGTGCCAGAAGAACACGATCGTCGCCGCCGGCAGCGACTCCTGGATCATTCGCGGCAGCAACGCGAAGTGGTAGTCCTGGGCCAGCACGATCGGGTCGGGCGACTTCGCCTCCTCGACCACGGCCTGCGCGAACTTCCGGTTCGCGGCGACGTATTGCTCCCAATCCGTCGTGCGGAAGATCGGACGCACGTGGGCGATGTGGCACACGGGCCACAGCCCTTCGTTGGCGAACCCGTAGTAGTAGCCCGCCTCCTCCTCGGGCGTCAGCCAGACCCGGCGTAGCTGATAGGCCGGACGCTCGGGCGGCACGGCGACCCGGTCGTGCTCGTCCACGACCTCGCGGTCGGCCGAGCCCCCGCCGTGCGCGATCCACGTGCCCGAGCACGCCCGCATGATCGGCTCCATGGCGGTGACCAGGCCGCTCGCCGGCCGCCACAGCGCGATCGCGTCGCCCCGCCGCACGTGGATGTACGGCTCCCGGTTGGAGACGACCATTACCTCGTGACCGGGCAGATCGGCCCGGAGGACGGCACGCAGCGTCTCCGGCGTCCACGCGAGCTGGTCGTCGTCACGCGACCGCTGCTCCGCTTCGAGGTCGCGGAGCAGGGCGCGCAGGTCGCCGACGATGGGCCGCAGCTCCGGGACGGCGGGCCGGTCCGACGGACGCCACAGACCTTCCCCCCGCAGCAACGCTCGCAGACCCTGCACCCAGCCCCGCCAGCTCAATTGCGCAATGACGACGGTGAGCAGCGAGACCGTTCCCCCCAGGCCGATAAAGAAGAGGAACAGGTACTTTCTCGTCTCCTCGCTGCGGCGCGCGATGAAGCTCATGTCGTGCACGAGCACCAGGCGCCCGGTGCGTGCTCCCTGGATGGCGAGCTGCCTGACCGACACGAGCAAGGGACCGTCACGGCTCCTGAGTAGGTGCCCGGAGGGGCCCGAGAAGCTGTCGAGCTCGTCGCAGCGGATCGTCGCCGGCAGCGTGGGGGTCGCGACCGCCTCGCCTTGACCCGCGGGGCAGAAGGCCATGGCATAGAGGCGTTCGTCCTGGGTGATCCGCGTGAAGAACTCCAGCATCCCGGCCCGATTGCCCGCGCGAACCAGCGTCTCCAGCGGCTCCTGCACCGTGTTGGCGACCAAGCTGGCGCGACTATCCAGATCGCGCTCGAACCATTGCAGCGTCAGCTTGTCCACGAGGGGGACCACGGCGTAGGCGATCGCCCCGAGCACGAGAAACAACGGAATGATGAACCGGAGGGACAGGCGCATGGGGAGGCTCCGGCGGAGGGGCTGGCCAGAGGATGAGGCTCTGGCGACGGCGAGTCGCGCGGGCACATTAGTGGTGCCCGTCTCCAAGGAACCCGCCATGCGGCCCGTTGTTCCCTGCAGCATCGCGCTGATTCTCGCTCTGTTCGGCCCGCTCGCCGCCCAAGTCGACCACGAACACCACGGCGAGCGGCTCGGTCGCGTCGCGTTCCCCACGTCCTGCGGGCCGGCCGCGCAAGCGCACGTCGAGCGCGGGGTCGCGCTGCTGCACTCGTTCTGGTACGAGCCCGCGGGCGACGCGTTCCGGGACGCCGTCGCCGCCGACTCGACGTGCGCGATGGGCTATTGGGGACAGGCGATGAGCCTGCTGCATCCGCTGTGGACGCCACCGGCGCCGGCCGAGCTCACGGCAGGGCTCGCCGCGGCGGAGCGGGGCCTCGGGCTAGCGCGGACGCCGCGCGAGCGGGACTACCTCGCGGCGATCGACGCCTACTACAAGGACGACGCCGCCACCGATCCCAAGACGCGACTCCTCGCCTACGCGCAGGCGATGGAGGGCCTGCAGCGCCGCAATCCGCGAGATCGCGAGGCCGAGATCTTCTACGCCTTGACGCTCATCGCCCTCGGCCAGGCCAACACCACCGACACCACCTTCACCTACCAGAAGCGCGCCGATTCGATCCTCGAGCCGCTGTTCAAGCGCGAGCCGCTCCATCCCGGGCTCGCGCACTACCTGATCCACACCAACGACGTGCCACAGCTTGCGCAGCTCGGGCTGTACGCTGCGCGCCGCTACGCCGACATCGCGCCCGACGTGCCACATGCCCAGCATATGCCGTCGCACATCTTCACGCGCCTCGGGATGTGGGATGACGACATCGCGTCGAATACCCGCTCGGCTGCCGCGGCCCGGAGGTTCGAGGTCGAGCAGCAAATGCACGCGCTGTGGGACCAACGTGGTCACGCGTGGGATTACCTGGTCTACGCCTACCTGCAGGAGGGGCGGGACCGCGACGCGAAGCGCATAGTCGAGGAGGCTGCCGCCGTCACGGCAGGTTATCCGGTCGGGTCGCTCCCGAACGCGTATGCGCTCGCGGCGATCCCCGCGCGCTACGCGCTCGAGCGCGGGCGGTGGCGCGAGGCGGCGGCGCTCGCCGTGCGCCCGGCGCCGGAGTGGCGCGCGACGGAGGCGATCACCCGTTTCGCCCGCGCGCTGGGCGCGGCTCGCAGCGGCGACACGGCCGCCACCCGATCGGAGGTCATGGCGCTCGCCGAGATCGAGAGCGCCGAGGCCGCGGCGGGCGGCGCGCACGCGTACTGGGCCGGCCAGGTGACGATCCAGCGGCTCGCCGCGACGGCGTGGGTCGCGCGCGCGGCGGGCGACACCGCCGAAGCCATCCGCCAAGCCACCGCGGCGGCCGACCTCGAGGACGTGACGCAGAAACATCCCGTCACGCCCGGCGCCGTGCTCCCCGCACGCGAGCTGCTGGGCGACCTCTTGCTCGAGTTCGGCCGCCCCGCCGACGCCGCCGGGGCGTACGCCGCGTCGCTCGCTCGGCAGCCGAACCGCGCCCGCAGCCGGTTCGGCGCGGCGCGCGCTGCCGAGCTGGCGGGGGATCGCACGACCGCGCGGGCGCGCTATCGGCAGTACCTGACGCTGATGCAGCGGAGCGACGGCGAGCGATCCGAGGTGGGCATCGCGCGCCTCGCGCTCACGCGGCGCTAGCCCACTAGCGCCACGGCCGGCGGGAGGCTACTCTCCCCGGCACCGTTTCATCCTGGAGCGTGGCTCATGCGGCACCAGTTCCCCCTCGGGCTCGTCGCGGCCCTCGCCGGCGCCCTGACCGGGTGCGGCGATTCGTCCGGCCCGGGCGGCAACCAGTCGTTTCGCGCCACCGACCCCTCGGGTGACACGTTCGGCAGCCAGACCGTTCAGCCCGACCTCACGGCGTTCACGATCGTCCACGATACGGGCGGGATCGACGTCATGCTCGATTTCACCGCGAACGTGCAATCGCCGGTTACGGGTGGCACGAACGTCGTGGTCGGGTTCATCGATCTCGACACCGACCAGGATTCGACGACGGGAACCACTTCCGCCGTCGACGTCTTCCGGCCGGATGGCGGCTCCACCGGGATGGGCGTGGAATACTACGTCGACCTTTTCGGCTACAATGCCGACTCGACCGTCTTCGTCTACGATGCGCTGGCGGGCACGCCCACGGGCTCGGTGCGGCCACGGTTCCAGGGCAGGCGAATCACGGTTCGGGTCCCGCGCGCGCTGCTGGGAAACGACGACGGCTTCCTCAACGCCGCGACCGTGATCGGAAGCGGGTCGGAGCCCACGGACATCGCCCCGGAAAACGGCCACGTACGTGTCGGCGGTGCGTCGCCGGCGCCGCGGGGCGGGGTGGGCGCGGCCCGGGTAGGCGGACAGACGCACAGGGGATGGCGGTAGGCTAACCGAGATACTCTTCCCTGTACATCTTCACGAGCTCGAAAAAGTAGCTCAGCGCCAGCGGTCCGATCAGCAGTCCGAGGATCCCGAAGTACGGCACGCCCGCCAGTGCCCCGATGAGCGTGACGAGGGGGTGAATGTTCGCCCAGCGCCGATAGACCCGGGGGCGGATCACGTAGTCCGCGTTCCCGACCACCACGGCGCCCCACAGCGCCAGCAGCAGGCCCGCCCCCTCGCGGTTGCCGAGGATCAACGCCAGCGCGCCCGGTCCCCAGACCAGGCCGCTCCCCACCACGGGCAGGATGGCGAACACCATCGTCACCACGCCCCAGAAGACCGCGTTCGGGAGCCCCGTCACGAAGAAGCCCAGTCCCACGAGGATGCCCTGGATAGCGGCCGTGAGGCCGGTGCCGATGATGGTGGATGACGTGACGTCGCGGAAGCGCTGCCGCAGCTTTTCCGTGTTCTTCGCGGAGAAGGGGATGTAGGGCTGGACCGCCTGCCACGTCTCGTGCGGCCGGAGCAGCAGGTAGAACAGGCCGAACAGGGAGATGGTGAGATTGAGCGCGAGGCGCGTGGCGGTGCCGATCAACCCGAACGCCGACGACCCGATCCATCCCACGACCCTCGCGCCGAGGTCGGCGAGGCGCGGTCCCAGGTCGATCCCGCCGAGCCGCAGCTCCTTGAGCCGGCCCAACAGCGGGCTCTGGATCACCCCGCCCGCGATGCCTTGCGCCTGGTTCACGATGAGACCGGCGAACGAGACCCCGGGCACGACGATCAGGAACAGCGCGAGTAGCACGACCACGGTCGCGGCGAGCTTCGGGCGCATCCGCACGCACAGCCATTCGTGAACCGGGGCGAAGATCGCGTACAGCACGGGGATGCCGATCAGTCCCGTAGCATAGGGCGTCAGCGCGATGACGAGGGCGACGCCGAGCAGCAGGACCAGCAGGGCGGCGCGTTGGTGATTGGTGTCGATCAGCGGCATGCGCTAGTCTAGGGCGGCCCAGTGGACCCGGCAAGGTGACCTTCCCCCTCGCTCCCCCTCTCCACAACGTGGAGAGGGGGAAGGGGGGTGAGGTTACGGCGTCGGGCCCGCGACCCGAATCTGACCGCGGATCTCGCCGCCCGGGAAATCGCCGGGGCCGGTGTTGGTGGGCGGCACGCCGTCGTTCGTGTGGACGTTCGCGTACGCTCCACCGTCGCTCAGCGCGGCGACGAGATCGCTCAGCGGGTGGCCGGCGAGCGGCCCGATCAGGTTCGCGGCCGTGATGGTGCCGTGCGCCAGCACGCCGTCGGTCCTCCCACCGCCGGGCGCCACCGGCCCGAACAGGAACGCGACAATCGGGCCGTTCACTCCCGCTGGCGCCACGTGGATGTGCGCCATGAACACGTTGTCGATGTTGGAAGAGATCAACCGGTAGCGGAGCTCCGTACCGTCATCGCTGAGCTGCAGCTTGATCTGGCCGACGCCGCGAGTCTCATGCGCGGGCACCTCGTTCGCGCCGGTGAGATGAGCGACGAAGTTCTTCGCCGCGGGTACGCGCTCGGCCGCCACGCGCAGGCCCAAGGCACCGCGCGGATCTGTGGGTGGAGTGCGGTCGCAGGCCGCGGCGACGCAGGACAGTAACACGAGGGCACCGGAAACGGTGAAGCGGCGCATAGGACCTCCTGGGTGGGACGTTCGCGTTGAGTGTACCTGCGCGCGGGGACGTGGCAAGGCGGCGCGACCGCCTTCATGAAATCCTTACAAAGGGCCGACCTCTTGAGTCCATCGAGACGTCGCGTGCCCCCAGGGACGGGAGCGGCCCTCTTGGTAGACCCATAGGAGGAACGACTTACGATGCACACCCTTACCCTGACCGATCGCGCCTTGGGCGCCGCGGCGTTCGCGCAATGAGAATCGCCCTGTTCGGCGCCGGCGGGATCATCGGCCGGCGCATTCTCGACGAAGCGCTACGTCGCGGCCACCAGGTGACCGCGGTGGTGCGCGACCCAACGCGCTTCTCCGGGCCCGCCGACCGCGTGGCTGTGGTGCAGGGCGACGTCGTCGATGCGGCGAGCGTGGCCGCCGCGGTCCGCGGGCACGACGCCGTGATCAGTGCCGTCGGCCCGGCGCATACTGCCGACGCGCGCCCGCAGGTGTTGGTCGATGCGGCCCGCGCGCTCATCGCCGGGCTGCCGCGGGCCGGGGTGCGGCGGCTACTCGTCGTCGGCGGGGCAGGGAGCCTCGAGGTCCGGCCCGGGGAGCAGCTCGTGGACACCCCAGAGTTCCCGACGGCGTGGCGACCGGTTGCCCTGGCGCACCGCGACGCGCTGGCGGTGTACCGCGCGGCGCCGCCGGGGCTCGACTGGACCTACTTCAGTCCTGCCGCCGTGATCGAGCCGGGGAAGCGGACCGGCACCTACCGCACGGGTCGCGACCAGCTTTTGACCGACAGGCTGGGCAAGAGTCGTATCTCTGCCGAAGACTTCGCGGTGGCGCTGCTCGACGAGGTCGAGCGCCCGGCCCACGTCCGCCAGCGGATCACGGTGGCGTACTGAGCCAGGCGCTCATACGCGACCGACGCGGAGCGCGAGCGGCCAGCGAACGGCGCGCGTTGCGCCGGCCGCCCCCCACGCGCCCACCAGCTCCCGTCGGAACTCGGCGAGCGGGGCAGGGCCCCGCGCGCGCTCCAGCGCCCGCACCGCCGACACGGTCTCCACGTATCCCATGAAATTGGCGAGGGTCCACTCCGCCCGGATCTCGAGCGGCGGCGCGGTGATCTCCTCGAAGGGGAAGGGCAGCGACCGGTAGCCGTCATCGACGTACCGGCGCTCCGGCGGCCAATAGGGTCCGAGCACGGCGGAGAAAAAGTGCTGGACGAGGGGAGCCGCATCATCGTCCACCTGCACCAGCCCGTAGGTCACGAGCGCCAGAACCCCTGCGGGTCGCGCCACGCGCCGCACCTCGGCGTAGTAGCGGGCCAGGTCGAACCAATGCACCGCCTGGGCGGCCACGGCGAGATCGACCGCGCCGTTCGGCAAGCCGCTCGTCTCAGCGGGCGCACAGCGGTACCCGACCTTGGGATGCGGCGTCGCCTGGGCGATCTGCTCGGCGCTCGCGTCGGTCGCGATCACGCGCTCGAAGCGGTCGGCCAGGAGGACGGAGAGCTGCCCCGAGCCGCACCCGCCATCCCACGCTAGGTCGCGGCCCGGAGCCACCTCCGCCAGGAAGTCCACGAGCGCGCGGGGATAGACCGGGCGATGCGCCGCGTACGCCGCGGCGCGCTCGGAGAAGTGGTCCTTGAAGCCGGTCACAGCTCGAGGTCCCACGTCTGCCCGATCAGGTCGTGCCCGAAGCTGTGGTGCGGCTCCTCGTGCACGAGCTGAAAACCGGCCCGCTCGTAAATGTGCCGGGCCGCGTCGAGCACGCTGTTGGTCCACAGCGTCATCTTGCGATAGCCGGCCTGACGGGCGAACCCGATGCATTCGTCCACCAGACGGTGGCCGATGCCCAGCCCCCGCGCTCGCGGCTCGACCAGCAGCAGCCGCAGCCGCGCCACCGAGTCCGACTCCTTCACCAGAAACACGGAGCCGACGTTCTCGCCGCCCCGCTCGGCGATCCAGCAGCGCTCCCGCTTCCGGTCGTACTGCTTGATGAACTTGGCGACGATCTCGGCGACGAGCGCCTCGAATTGCTCGTCCCAGCCGTACTCCTGCGCGTACAGCTCGCCGTGGCGCTGCACCACCCAGCCCATGTCGCCGGGCCGGTGCGGGCGGAGCAGGTACGGGACCCGCCCCTCGGGCCCGGCGCCGAGCAGCGCGGCGATCGCCTCCATCGCGGCGACGAGCCGGTGCTGCTCCGCGCCCGGGAGCCGCTCGAGCAGCGCGCCGACGTCGGTGCGCGACTCGGCGTCGAGCCGGGCGAACGCCCGCCGCCCGGCGGCGGTGAGGCGCACGAGGCTCTGCCGGGCGTCGCGGGTCGCGGGCTTCCGGTCGATCAGGCGGCGCTGCACGAACCCGCGCAAGATGCGACTCAGATACCCCGCGTCGAGGCCCAGCTCCCGGCGCAACTCCGTCGCCGTCGTCTCGTCGCGCTGCGCCAGCTCGTACAGGACGCGCGCCGCGGTGAGCGAGAACGGGCTGTGCAGGAACCCTTCGTCCAGCAGGCCGATCTGCTTCGTGTAGAACCGATTGAAGCGCCGCACCACCGCGACGCGCTGCTCCAGGTCGGTGGCCGCCATGGTGAATCCTAAGATCCGCCAGATACTTGACTCTGTCAAGTATCTGGCGGCACCACGGCGCGATCCCGATCACCTCTAGGCGGCTCCGCTCTAGAGGCCCCCGAGAAACCGGAGCAGCGTAGCCCGCTGCCGATCGGACAGCTTCAGGAAGCGGTCGCGCGCGCCGGCGGCTTCTCCCGCGTGCAGGCGGATGGCTTCGTCGATGGAGGAAGCGCGGCCGTCGTGCAGGAACGTCGCCTTGAACCGCAGGCCCATCAGCGGCTCGGTGCGGAACTCGGCCGGAGTCGCCTGCCCAAGGCAGATGTCGGCCAGGTCCGGTCCCATGTCGTGCAGCAGCAGGTCGGTGTAGGCGTCCACGTATCTGTGACGCAGCGCCCGCACGGCGTTGTCGCCGGTCCGGAGGCGCGGCACGTGGCAGCCATCGCACCCAATGCGCGAGAAGATCTGCTGGCCGCCCATCCGGATGACCGGGTTCCCCACCGGCTCCGGCGGGGCGAGGAGTTGTGAGAAGGTGACGGCGGCATCGAGCTGTTCCTGGGTCAGCTCCGGGTCGGAGGTCGGGTCGACGCCGGCGGGCAGCGGCGCGCCCCCGACGGTCTGCTCGGTGGGGAGCGCGGGGTTCGTGATCCCCATCTCCATGACGAAGGCCTGCGCGACGAATTCGCGCAACGTGGGGACCTGTGCCTTCCGGCCGAACCGGCCGATGCGCCCGTCCGCCGTGCGGTTGGGGCGGCCCGAGATGCCATCGCCATCGCGGTCGTCGGGGTCCGCGTGCGCCAGGATCTCCGTGTCCGGCACCGCGTCGAGCAACCCGAACCCTAGGATGGACGGCGTCGTCCGCTGCGCCGTGTCGGTGGCTTCCGGTGCCACCGGCTCGTGATCGATCCCGAGCGCGGCCTGCAGCGCGGGCGTCACCTGTTTCTGGAAGACGGGGCCCCCCTTGTCACCGAGCTCATCGCACACGCCGCCCCGGTATGCGGTCGCGTGGACCTCCACGTCTTCTCCCGCCTCCTCGGGATCGGCGGAGCCGGTACCGCCGACGACCGGCTCCTCCGGCGTGAAGACGGTCTGGAACACGACGCTGCCGCGCGCGAAGCGCTGTTGCTCGTCGGCGGTCAAAGGGCGCAGCGGGCCGCCGAGCTCCGCCGGCATGGAGGCGAGGACCTTCCCGAGGAGGAACGTCGTCCCCGTGGGCGGCTCCTGATCGCAGGCCGTGACGAGGACGATGAACAGGGGCGCCCACCGTGCGTGAGGGGACATCTAGCCTCCCATGGCGCGGGCGCGCGTTGTCGCAGGGTCGCGCGATCACAATGGCACACTGAGGGATGCGCCGGCCGTGATGGAGGGCACGAGCACGCCGGTCGCCCGTCGGCCAGGAACACGACACGCGAAGCACGAGCCCCGCAGCGGAGGCCGCTGCGGGGCTCGGTAAAGGGACGTTCCGGGACGCGCTACGCGCTCTTGGCAGCGCTGTCCTGCCGGAGTTGCGCGACGGCGGCCCGCACGCGGTCGGTGATCTCCCGCTCTTCCCGTAGCGTGGCGATGAGCGCCTCCGCCTGCTTGGCGTGGAACTCGAGCGATCCGGCCTGCTCCGTCACCTGGTCCAGCAGCGCCTTCTGGCCGTGAAGCGCTTCGAAGGTGGACTGGACGTCGGCCAGCAGCGCCTCCACGCGACCGAGCCGCTCTTCGGCTTGCTCCACCTGCCGCTTCCGATGGTCCAGGCCGTTGGCGGCGTCGTGCACGTGGGTCACGAGGCCCAGCACGTTCTCGAGCGTGGCGCGCGTCTGGGTCACCTCTTCCTTCGCGGCGGCGATGGACCGCACGTCGTCCACCGTGCGCTCGGCCACCTCGAACAGACGATGCATGTCCGCCTGGAGCGCGTCGATGGTCGCCTGCCGCTGCGACACCTGCTCGAGCGCGCGCGTGAGGTGCGATTCGACCGCCTCCCACTTGGCGAGCCGCTCCTCGAACTGGGCCATCCGCTTCTGGGCGAAGCGCAGGTTCCCGGCGCGGCTGTCGAGCTCGTCGAGCGTCGCCGTGAGCTCGATCAGGCGTCCGTCGGCGGTCGCCAGCGCCCCGGTCAGCTGCCCGGTACGATCCTCCAACTGTTGCGCCGCGGCGGCGGCCTGCTCCCGCACCTGCGACGCGTGGTCGAGGTGCTCCGTCGCCTTGTCGAGCGCCGCCTGCTTGAGTTCCAGCTCCTGGCCGAGGGCCCGCGTGCGCTCCGCGAGGCTCTCGAGATTCTGCGCCCGGGCCTCGAGGGACGCCACCGCGGCGTCCACGTCGACGACGCGCCGCTCCGCCCGCTCGACGGTGGCCACGGCCGCGGGGACCAGCTTCTCGATCCTCGCCGCCTCGTCGGCGTGCGCGTTCAGCGTCTGGAACCGCTCATCGGCGCCGTCCATCCGGGCCAGCAACCCGCGGGTCCGCTCCTCCAGCTGGCCTCCCAGCACAGCGGTCTCGGAGAGGCGCTTGTTGAGGTCCTCGACCAGCTGGCGGCGCGCCTCGATCTGCGCCATGGACTGGGACAGCCGGTCGGCTTCGGCCCGCACCAGCACGACCGTCGGCTTCATCTCCTCGACGGCGGCGAGCTCGGCGCGCAGCGCGTTCATCGACTCGGTGGCGCTGGCGAGCCACGCCTTCGTGCCCGCCTGGCCCTCGCGCACGCGGGCCATCTCGCTCTCCGCCACCTGCACCTGCTCGATGGCGCCCTTGACGGCCTCGTGCGTGCCCTTGAGGCTCGCGACGTCCTGCAACACCGCCGTGACCGTGGGTTGCGCCTTTTCGAGCCGCGCCACCCGCTGCGTCATGTCGTCAACGGTCTCGCCGAGTCGCCCGGCGTTCGCCTCCACCGCCTGCATCCGCTCGGCCTGCGTCTCGAGCTGCGCGACGTTCTCGGCGATGCCGCCGAGCTGCGTCACCAGGCCGTCGGCCCGCGAGCGCACGTCCGTGATGGCGCGGCTCGACTCGTCGAGCGCGCGGAAGCGCGCTTCCATGTCGGTGAGCCCGCCCCGCAGGTCGAGGATCCGCTGGCCGACGGCGTCGAGCCCCTGATTCTCGAGCTCGAAGCGCTTGACCGTGCGCTGCACCTCGTCCCGCAGCGCGGCGAGGCGACCGCGCAGCTCCTCGTCGGCTCGCTTCGCTTCGTCGTGGCGGCCGCTGATCTCCTCGGTGCGCTCCAACACGTCGCCGTGGATCGCCTTGAGGTCGTTGACCTTCGCCTCCAGCTCCCCCAGGCCCTTGGCACTGTCCTCGTGCTTGCGGATCTTGGCGTCGACCTCGCGCATCAGGTCGTGGAGATGGGCCACCTGGCCGGTGGCACGCTCGACGACCTCGCGCTGCTGCTCGAGCGCCGCGACCTTCTGGGTGACGGCGTCGGCGAGCGCCTTGAGGGTGCCGAGCTGGCGCTTGGTCTGCACCGCGTCGGTCGCGGCCTGGGTCAGATCCTTGAGGGTCTGCCCGAGGGCGGTCACGCGCGATTCGGTCGTCGCGACGCCGCCCTGGACCTGCTGCTGCCGCTCTTCGAACGCGTTGAGGCGCGTGGCGACCGACTCCCCGGCCCGGCGCAGCTCCTCCTGGCGCTCCCGCACCCGGTCGAACCCCTGAGTGATGTCGCGCACTTCGGCCGTCAGCTTGTCCGCGTCCATGCGCAGTGACTTGAACCCGCCACCCAGCTCGAGGAACCCGGTGAGATCGTTCTTCAGAGCGAGGGCCTGCTCGAGGGTGCCGCGCAGCTCTTCGATCTCGCCGCGTAGCCGCTTGGCGTCCTCCGACGTGTGCGTGAGCTGCGTCTCTGTGCGCCGCTGCACCTTCGAGACCGCTTCGGTCTGTTCGTCGAGCGTGGCCAGCACCGGGACGAGCCGCTCCAGCGACTTGACGCGCGCCTGCAGCTCGCTCACCGTCTTCTGGGCGTCCGTGAGCGGCTGGGTGAGCTGAGTCAGATTCTGCGCGGATTCCCGCGCGGCGTTCGTCAACGCTTCGAACGCAACCCGCTCCCGCTGCATCTGGGCGAGAATGGAACGGAGCTCGGCGGGGAGCTGCTCCGTCGTGACGTCGTGCCCGAAGAGCTTCCAGGCGGCCATGGTGGGTCCTCACAAAAGAGAAGTGGGGGCTCCCCCCCTGCGCTGGCGTGGGAGCCCGAAGCGGCGTCAGTGGCGGGGCAGTGTCCGGCAACCGCCGTGCCGGGCGGGGCGCTACGTGTTAGCTCAGGCGGGACAGCAGGTTACGAACGTGCATGACGAACGGGGGGCCGGGCCTGGCCCTCGTCTCCCGCGGGATGCGTTGCAGAATCCGGCGACGTCGTGTGACCCGGCGCGACGTGACGCCCGTCACGCGCGATCACCGTCACGAACGCGGCGAACACGCGGGGGGACCACCAGCCCTGGCAGCGGGTCATCTCCGCGAGCGCCTGGGCGGGCGGCAACGCCGGTTGATGGGCTCGGGCCGTGGTCAGCGCGTCCCAGACGTCGAGGATCCCCACGATCTGCGCGGCCAGGGGAATCTCATCGCCCTTGAGCCGGTCGGGGTAGCCGCTGCCATCGTACCGCTCGTGATGCCAGCGGATGATGGGCTTCAAGTCCCAGGGGAACTCCACGTTCGCCAGTAGCTCGATGCCCCAGATCGGGTGCATCTCGACCAACTCGCGCTCCTCGCGCGTGAGCGGGCCGGGCTTGCGGAGAATCTCGTGTGGCACCCGCACCTTGCCGACGTCGTGCAGGTAAGCGCCGAGCAGCACGGTGGTCTCGTCCTCTTCGGCGAGGCCCAGCGCCCGGGCCATGGCCACCGCGTGTTGGGCCACGCGCTCGCAATGGCCGAACGTGTAGCTGTCGCTCGATTCGATCGACTGGCCCCACGCGCGCACCAGCGCCAGGTAGGTGCCTTCGAGCTCGGCCACCTTGCCGCCCACGTGGACCAGGTCCACCCGGGCGTCCAGCCGGCGGAACAGGCGGTACGCGGTGTTGAGCAGGCGGAGCGCGTCCTGGTTGCGGCCCATGCCCTGGTACAGCAGGGCCAGCTCGCGGGAGGCCTCTGCCTCGTTGAGCACGGAGCCCGCGCCGGCGGCCAGCTCGATCGCCGACCGGAGGCGGGACTCGGCGAGGGCGAGGCGCCCGGTCTCGCGGTACACGACGCCGATCACCCGATAGGCGTTGGCCTTGGCGCCGTGCGCGCCCAGCTGATCGAACAGCGCGAGGGCAGTCTCGGCGTTCTGGCGCGCGTTCTCGAACCGCTGCCGCGCCGCGTCCACGTCGGCCTGATTGACCAGACAGAGGGCCTGGAGGTACGCGTCGCCAGCGCGCTCGGCGATCGCGCGGCTCTCGCGGAAATAGCGATCCGCCTCGTCGAACAGCTCCCGGTCCGCGCTCACCATCCCCAGGTTGTGATAGGCGATCGCGCACCCTTGGGCGTCCCGCGAGCAGCGGTACGCCTCCAGCGAGCGGGCGTAGCGGGTGATCGCCTCGTCGAGATCGCCCTGGATGTTCGCGAGGACGCCTAGGTTCTGCTCGACCCGCGCGCGCAGCTGCGGGTTCATGCCACCGAGCTCGAGTGCCTTCAGGAACGCGGTGCGGGCGTCCTCCATGGAGCCGGTCTCCAGGTCAAACCCGCCGAGAGTGTTGAGCGCCTCCGCGGCGAGGAGCTCGTTGCCGATCTGCTGCGCCACCTCGTAGCTGCGGCGGCACAGCTCGCGCGCCCGCGCGCCCTGGTCGCGACGTTGCCAGCGGACGGCGAGACGCCGCAGCGCTTCCGCCAGTACCGTGCGCTCGCCGCTGCGCTCCGCGGCTGCGATCGCGGACTCGTACCGCTCGATCGCTTCAGGGACGCAGCCGGCGCGCTCTCGCTCGCGCGCCTCGTGCAGCAGATCCGCGCCGCGCCGCATCCCCTCGATCGGATGCGGGTCGGCCGGGCCGATCACGCGCACGTCAGTAAGCGATCGCATAATCGGAGAAATGCTGGAGCTGCGCGCTGACTGTTTGCGCAGCCACGCTGTCCTGCGACGCCAGGAGCTCGAGGATCGCCAGCGCGTCGCTCGTGTAGGCGATCTGCTTGGCCTGCGAGGTCGCGGTGCAGTTCGCATAGCTCATCGTGAGCGATGCGGGCTGATTGAAGGTCAGTCCTTGTGGCTGGAATTGCACCCGATTCACCGTGTCCGCCGGTGCCACCGCCGTGATCGTGACCGTGTCGGCCAGCGCGCCCGGCGGGATGGTGAGCGTGTGCGGGCCCACGTAAATCGTGCCGCCGTCGGCTCCGATGGTCTGTGTCGCGGAGTCGGCGGCGAGCGGGGAACACGTGAGGAGGCTCGCAGCCTTGTTGACCGTCTGAACGAGCGAGTCCAGCAGGTCTGCCCGCGGCCTGACCGCACCCGGGGTGACGCCGAGCGGCGAGCGATCTCCGCAGCTCAGGGCGGCCGCCGCGGCCCCCGCGAGCAGGACGAAACCCAAGAGACGCGTCGCCTTCATGAACTGGTCCTCCTCCTCTTTTCCAACAGGAGCCCCGGGGGAGTAGCGCGAGATGCCACCGCCGTCGCGGCCGCGCCCACTTCCGGAGCTTGGGCTACGCCTCCGTTGAAACGGCGCACCCATGCGTAGCCGGGCTCCGGGTTGCCGTGTCGAACCGCGGCGCTGGCGCGGGCGAGCAGCTCCACGGGATCCATGGGTGTATAGGTGAGGTTAGCGACGGCGTCGTAGCCGACCTTGAGCGCCGAACCGCGCGTGAGCAGGGTGCCGCTTCCCAACGAGTCGTGCAGGGCGCCGGTGCCGCGGTGTGCGAGCTTCACCGCGCCGGCGTGATCGGTCGCGGGCGCCAGCACGGCGAACTCGCCCGGCCCGAGCGACCCCACGACGTCGGAGGCCCGTGCGGTGTGCAACAAGAGCCCGGCGGCTCGCATATCGTGCGCGTCGCTCTCCAGCATGAAGACGACGCAGGCGAGCCCGCCGTGCGTGCGGGCCATGAGCGCGCCCAACTCGCGCGCGCGGCGCGCCAAGCCGGGCCGACTGTGCAGTCCGGTCGCCGGGTCGATCAGGCCCTCCGCGAACGCGACGTCGATGTTCCGCTTCGCCTGGACGTAGGTTTGCAGCTTGAGCGCGACCTCCTCAGGATCGCCCGGGTGGCGGACGAAGTCCCAGGCACCGGCCCGCAGCGCCGCCACGCGCTGCTCGGGGGTCGGCCTGTCGCTTGCGATGATGAGGATCGGGACGTTGTGGCCGATGCGCAGGTCGGCATGCAGCAGCCGGGAGGCGTCGATCCCCGTCATGTCCGGAAGGTCAGCCGCGAGCAAGATCGCGTCCGGCTGGAAGTTGCGCGCCCACTCCACTGCCAGCGCCCCCGTCTGCACCTGCACGACGGCGTACCGCCTGCGCTCCAGCGCGCCGACGAGCGGGTGCTCCTCGACAGACGCGATCAGAACGATGGGCGGTGCGCCAGGGGCGATGGCCATGGGAACCGTGTCGCAGACTGGCAACAAGCGGGCCGGGAGCGCGGCGGGTGGGGCGCTGCGGCAACTCGCTTGGACACAGGGGGTTTCCGTGGCGGGCACGGCGCGATGCGCCGACGCAACAGCACCATTCTGGGGCGCGAAGCGGGTCGCTGCTGCCCCAAGTCGCGACTAAAGTGGTCCTGCTTGCTGACCTCTGGCGCTTGCGACCCGCGTTCGGCTGATGCATGCTGGGGGCGCGGGCGGTGATCCACGCCCAACCTCGGCGGCCCTTCCCCAGCAAGGGTCCTCGTGAGGCAAAGGGGGGCGGACTCCCGGATCGGCATCGAGGCAACCTTTGCGTCGCCGCGGGGCGTCGCTGCTGGGGGGCGTGTGACCCGTGGCCCGACCAAAGGACGGACACGATGCCGACCAATAAGGATTTCAAGCGCCTCGTGCGCGCGCGCATGCGGAAGACGGGCGAAGCCTACACCGCCGCCCGTGCCCATCTCCTCCACAAGAAGCAAGAGTCCCGACCCGTCGACTACGACAGGCTCGCCGGTATGATGAGCGACGCGGCGCTCAAGGCGAAGACGGGGTGCACGTGGGAGCGCTGGGTGAAGGCGCTCGATCGCGTCGCGGCGCACACCTGGCCGCACCGAGAGATCGCCCATTACGTGCATGAGAAGTACAAGGTGCCGGGCTGGTGGGCCCAGACTGTCACCGTGGGCTACGAGCGGATCAAGGGCCTGCGCGCCATCGGGCAGCGTCGTGGCGGGGGCTTCGAGGCGACCAAGAGCAAGACGTTTGCGGTGCCGCTGGCGCGGCTGTACCGCGCGTGGTCCGATGCCCGCACGCGGGCGCGCTGGTTGGCGGACGTGGACTTGACGATCCGGACCGCGACACGCGACAAGTCGATGCGGATCAGCTGGCCGGACAAGACCTCGGTCGCGGTGGGCTTCACCGGCAAAGGGCCCACGAAAAGCCAGGTGGCGATTCAGCACGAAAAGCTGCCGGACAAGGCAGCCGCGACCCGGCTGAAGCAATACTGGGAGCAGCGGCTGGCGGGACTGGGGGAGGTGCTGGCGCCGGCGCGCTGAACGGAACAAGGGCCAGCTCGATTCGGGCTGGCCCTTGAGGCGTGGCCGGTCCGGCTGCTAGGGCAGCGGCAGTCCGCTCGGTACGCTGCCGGGCACGAGGGCGCTGAGGTCTCGCGCCGCCGGATCGGTGAGCGACTTGAGGAACGCGACGATGTCGCCCTGTTCGGCGTCGGTGAGGGCCAGCGGCCGCTGTAGCCGGAAGTCCAGCCGCGACAGCACCGAGTCAATGGTCGCGGCATCGCCGTGATACTGGTCGCGCAGGGCCGGGGCGAGCTGGGAAACGTCGAAGGTCCGGAGCGCGGTCGGCACGTCGTTGTAATGACGCACGACGCCCGCGAGCGTGGCATAGGCCCCGTCGTGGAAATACGGCGCCGTCAGCTCGACGTTGCGGAGCGGCGCGACCCGGAAGGCGAAGCGGTAGAACTGGTTGTTCGCCAGGTTGCCGCGACCGAAGTCGAGCGGCGCCCCCGCTCCGGTCCCTGGACCGAGCTGCGGTGCGCCGGTGTTCGCGAAGCTCTGCCCGCCGAGGAACGGGCCGTTGTGGCAGCTCGCGCAGACGGCCTTCTCGAAGAACAGCAACGCGCCGCGCTTCTCCTGGGGCGTCAGGGCGCCGTCGTCCCGGGCGAGGTAGCGGTCGAACGGGGAGTTCGTCTTCGTGAAGGCCTGCATCTGGAAGGCGGCGATGGCGGCGGCGGCGTGCTGGAAGCCTAGTTGGTTCGTCGACACGCCGGGAAAGGCCGCGTTGAACAGCGTCACGTATTGGGGGATCGCGAGGAGCCGCTGCATGACGGCGCGCCAGATCTCGGTGAACTGGGTGTCGGCGAGCTGCGCGAGCTCGTTCGGGTTCCCGAGTACATCCACGTCGCCCGGAGCGCCGCGCATCTCCACGCGGTTCAGGACGGGCAGCATCGCCTGCGCGGCGAGAATGTTGGGCAGGCCGGGGGGGAGGGGCACGCTGTCCGGCCCCGACACGACGGCGCCCCCGGGCCCGAACTTGAAGACGCGGCCGTCCCAGAACACGTAGGGCAACCCCAAGCCGGCGTTGAGCAGCGACGGAGCATTCCGGGGCACGAACGGGCGTCCTGGGCCGAGCGTGCGCGAGGGTCCCAGCCCCGTCCCTCCCGTGCCGATGGCGAGCGACAGGCCGTCGCCGCCGTGCTGCACCGGCGCGTGGCAGGTCGCGCAGGCGATGTCGCGGTTGCCGCTCAGGATCTTGTCGAACATCAGGGCCTGGCCGAGCGCCACGAGCGCGGGGTCCTGGGGCGGCATCGCCCCGATCGGTATGACGCCCCAGCGTGAGAGGTCCTCGCGCAGCTGCGCGTCGATCGCGGGCGGCAGTCCTTCCGGAGGCGTCATTTCGTCGCAGCCGCCGAGCAACGCGAGGGAGGCAACGCCGATCGTTCCAACGAGGCGTGTCATCGCGCATCTCCTCCTTTCCGCTCAGCGGAGCGGGAGCGACACCGACACCTGGTGGGTGAAGGTGCTGACTCCCGTGAGGTTGAGGGGCCCGCTCGGCGCGACCAGGATGCCGGCGGCGACGACGCCGCCGTCGAGCGGTAACGCCACGACGGACTGGCCGTTGGGCCGGCCCATCCCGTGCATGACCTGCCCGCGGTAGCGGACCTGGAGCTCGGGGAAGCGGAGGCTCAGGCCCCACGTCGGTGTCCACTCGACCCATCCCTCGTCGAGCGTGCGCCCGATGAGCTGGACGTTGTCGTATTGCGAGAGCCGGTAGCTGATGGTATGCACCATCAGGCCGAGCTCGAAGCCCGCCGCCCGGCCGATTCCCCGGAGCTCCAGGTCGCGACTCAAGCCCATGCGGAAGACAGCGTTGGAGAAGTGAAAGCGATTCTCGACGGTCCTGGCGCCCACGGGGAGCGTGTCGCCTTGCGCGGTCACGACAGGTGAAGCGGCGTCGGCCCAGGTGTGGCTCCAGATGGGCTCGTAGATGACGTCCACGCCGAACGTCGCGGGGCCGCGCGTCTTGGACAGCCCCACCCCGACATTGAGCGCCGTGGAACGTCCCGGGTCGCGAGGGATCACCTGCACGTTCACCAGCTCGTAGTCGGGTAGCTTGGGGTGGGACATCCGGTTGGCGGTCGCGAGCCAGCCGATGCGCCAGCCGGTCGTGGTCAGGGGCCGCCCGTACTGGAGCTGCAACGCCCAGGTGTTGGTGCGGTCGAGATTCTGTTCCGCGCGGGGGCGCGTGGAGACCTGCTGCGTGCCGGGGTCCCAGAAGAGATCGAGGTACGACACCTCATGCGTCATCGCGAAGCGGTCCTGGAGGACGAGTGCTTCCAGCGACTGCCCGTCCGCCCATTCCTTCAGGGCACCGAGGCGAACATCCACGTCGTGCCCGAACTGTTTGAGGTGCACGCTGCCGGGGTAGAGGAGGTCCACGCCGTCGAGCCCGTTGAGCCGCGCCCAGTGCAGACTGCCCCCGACGGACAGCCCGTTCGCGAGTCGCCTCCCCACGAGCCCGAACACGTACTGGTTGCCGTAGGATCGGGGGTTGGGCCCCACGTCGACCACGGTCGGCGCGGCGTTCAACCGGGCCAGGGGCACGGGCCCCGGGAACGAGGGCGTCCGGCTCGCGTCGATCTGCTGCAGAGCGAGGGCGAGCCCGGCGTACCAGGGTCCCGCGGTCGCGATGGTCCCGAGCGGAAGGGTCCGCCCCCCGCCCGCGTCGCGTGAGAGACCGTAGACGGTGGGGGCGCTGAAGAACCGCCCGCCTGCAAGTCGCGCCGCCTTGGCCGGGTTCGTGAAGGGGTCGAGCAGCGTGTCGGGGACCGTGATGGACACGCCGCCCATCCCGAGGTTGTTGGACGGGAAGATCGAGAACTGGTCGCCCTGCGCGAAGGGCACGGTCCGGATCTGGATGAGTTGGGCTGCGCCCGGTGACGCCAGCGTCGCGAGCGATACACCGAGGAGGGAAACTTGGACTGCGCGGACCAAGCCAGAGGTCGTCATGCGGTACCTCCTAGGGCGAGGGACCCCTTACACTATTGATACCACCAGTTTCCCCCCGCCCGTCACAAGAGGCTCACCTGATGAACGTGCCGTCGCGCAGCTCGGCGTAGGCGCGGCGCAGCTCCGCCTCGGTGTTCATCACGATCGGCCCGTACCACGCCACGGGCTCCTCGATCGGCCGGCCGGAGACGAGCAAGAACCGGATCCCGGCAGCGCCGGCCTGCACGGTGATCTCGTCGCCCGAGTCGAACAGCACGAGCGACCGATTGCCGGCCTCGTCCGGTGCCGCATCCCCCCCGCCGCTCCCGCCGCGCGCAGCCCCGACCCACTCCGTTTGGACGCCGCGGGGCGCCGAGGCGTCGCGGAACCGGCCGCCCCCCTCGAACACATAGGCGAAGGCGTGCCGCGATGATTCGACCGGCAGCGTCCGCAGCCGGCCGGGCGGCACCCAGACATCGAGGTAGCGGGGATCGGCGGCCACGCCTTCCACCGGGCCGGTCTTGCCCCAGAAGCTGCCGCAAATCACCCGGACGCGAGTACCGTCGTCCTCGGTCACTTCCGGGATCGCGCCCGCCCCGATGTCCTGGTAGCGGGGCGCGGTCATCTTGAGGGACGCCGGGAGGTTCGCCCATAACTGGAAGCCGTGCATCCGGCCCTGGGGATCACCCTGCGGCATCTCCTGGTGGAGAATGCCGCTCCCCGCGGTCATCCATTGCACGTCGCCGGCGCCGAGCGAGCCGCGGTTGCCCAGGCTGTCGCCGTGCTGCACCGACCCGCGGAGGACGTAGGTGATGGTCTCGATCCCCCGATGGGGGTGCCACGGGAATCCGGCGAGGTAGTCCTGCGGGTTCTCGTTGCGAAAGTCGTCCAAGAGGAGGAAGGGATCGAAGTCGCCGGTGCTCCCGAACCCGAAGGCCCGGCGCAACTTCACGCCGGCGCCTTCGATGGTGGGCTGGGCCTGGCTGATGCGCTTGATGGGTCGGATGGACATGGCCGGTCCTCGAACGTCACGCTCCCTGCTGGTGCGCCTCCACAAACCAGAGCCACTTGTCCACGCCGCGAGAGATCTCGGTGAGGATATCGGCGCTGCCGGCGTCCTGGAGGTCGTTCATCTCCTCGATGCCGAGCCGCGCCGTGCGGGCGAACATGGCGAGCGCGTCCGACAGGGCGGCCACGTGCTCGGCACCGGTCGAGAGCGCCAGGGGATAGTCGACGAGTGTGGAGCGCTCCGCGACGACTCCCGCGGTTCCCTCGGCGATGCCCCCGAGCTGCACGACCCGCTCGGCGAGCAGGTCCACGTATTCCTCGACCGCCTCGTTGACCTCGTCGAACAGCTTATGCAGCGCGATGAAGGTGGGCCCCTTCACGTTCCAGTGGGCCTGCTTGCATTGCGTCTGCAGGTCGATGCAGTCGGCGAGGCGCTGGTTGAGGAGCCCGATCGCCTCGCGGCGGGCGGCCTCCGGCAGATCGTTCTTCGTGGGATAGAGCCGCCCGTCGCGAGCCGCGACGGCCGGTTCCCGGCCCGTGGTGGTGCGTGTCATCGTAGTCTCCTGGTCAGAGGGATCCCGTTCTGCTCCAATTCAGTATTCCGCAAAGCCGTCGTCCGGATAGCAGTACAGCCAGCGCTCGCCCGGCTCCGACGAGGCAACCACGGGATGGCCGGTGGCGCGTGCGTGTTTCGACGCGTGTTGGTTGGGTGAGCTGTCGCAGCACAGCGTCGCCCCGCACTGCTGGCAGGTCCGCAGATGCACCCACTGGGCTCCCATCTTCACGCACTCCGCGCACTCCCGCTGCTTCGCTTGCCTCACGCTCGTGATCGCCGCGAGGTGCGCGCAGGGACTCTCGGACATTCATCGTCCTCCTGTTACTCGTGCAATGACTGGTGGACAGCGGCGATCGCGATCGATCCCTCCCCGACGGCGGACGCGGCGCGGTTGACGCTGCCGCTCCGCACGTCGCCGCCCGCCCCCCGCCGTGGGCCGAAGCACCTCGTGCGCCCGCAGCGACTGCACGGTGGTGGCGCTGTTCGCCTGCGCGAGCAGGATGTGGGAGGTTACGCTCTTGGTCTGCCCTCGGCAACCGCTCGCGGTAAGCTAGGCCCCCTTTCGGTATCGGCGCAGCAGCTCGTCCACTTCCGGATAGCCTGACGGGTGGAGCACACCGTCGACCGACGCTCCCGCATCGAGCAGCGCGCGGACCGCCTCGGGCGTGCGCCGGTAGGTCCAGTAGGAGTCGACGCACGCCTTCACGGCGAGGACCAGCGGGGTACGTCCCTTCCCATCCTTCGCGTCGACCGGCGCTCCCCGCCCGATGAGCAGTTTCACCGTCGGTGGGAGCCCCTTCCAGGCCGCTACGTGCAGCGCCATGCTGTTCGGCGCGATGTCGAAGTAGCCGTCGCCCTCGTACAACGCGGTGATGGGCACGCCGAGATCGAGCAGATGCCCGACACCCTCCGTATTCCAGGTCCCCGCGAACTCCGCGAGCAGCTTGCCTCCCTGTGCCACGAGCTCGCGTACCAGGTGCGGTTCGCGCGTCGCGATCGAACGGACACCCGCCGCGTCGTTGCGGGCGCATGCGGCGATCAGGCGGTCCACCCCGTGCAGCTCGATCGGAATGCCGCGCCGCTCCAACGACGCGAGCACGTCACCCCGCCCGCGGCGCGCCGCCATGGCCACCGCCGATCTGCCTGCCAAGGTCCGGTCCCACCGGTCGGGGCGATCTGCGAAGAGCGTCGGGTCGGCGCCGTGGTCCAGTAACACCTCGACGATGTCGAGCGCGTTGTCGCTCAGGATGGCGTTATGAAGCGCCGTCTTCCCCCATCGCGTGCGCCGATTCGGGTCGACGCCCTGCTCGAGCAGCCACGTGATCCCTTCGTAGTCGTGCCAGTCGGTCTTGCGGAGCAGGATCATGCCGAGGCTGTCCTCGTTGAGCTTGCCGCTCTCCACGAGGACCTTCAGGGCAGCGTTGTCGTGGGTCTCCGGCGAGTGATAGGGGACTTCCCCGTCGTTCGGGTTCGCGCCACGCTCGAGTAGCAGGCGAGTCAGCTCGGCGTGGTGCGCGACGCCGGCGGCGCCGTAGAGCGCGCTCTCCCACTCAGGATTGGGCTGGTGGTTCATCTCGTACCACCCGGTGTTGGCGCTCGCGCCGGCATCGAGCAGAGCCCTCGCCGCGCGCACGAACCCGTCCGATCGCGCCTTATCGAGGCGGAGATATCGCGAGAAGCAAAGATGGGTGAGCGCATCCCACCCGTACGGGCCTCCCTTCGCCGTGGCGTTCCTTGGGTCGCGTTGGAGGAACCGGCGCACCGCCGTGGCGTCGCCCAGGATCGCCGCCGTGTGGATGTCGCTGCCCGCGACCTCGGGGTGCGCGGCCAGGATCGCCTCGGCGCGCTCGAGCGTCCCCGAGGCGTGTCCGGACTCCCGCGGAGCGCACGCGGCCTCGACGAACGCCGCCTGGGGATCGCTCATCGCTTCGCCGGTGCCAGCGGCCCCAGGGACCGCGCCGGCCCGATACGGCGGGCCTCGATCTGCAGCCAGTTCGGGGTCCACGTCTTGCCGCCGTCCGTGGAGCGGTCGCCGGTCCAGGAGAAGCGATCCGGCCGGATGTCGTAGTACCGGATCCGCCAGAGTGAGGGGTTCGGGCTCATCACGCCGAACTTCTGCTCGATGTGCATTTCCGCCCCGACGCGGTGTGCCGTGCCGACATTCTGTAGGCCGGTGCCCGACTCCGCCGAGACGAGTTCCCACTGATCGAGCACGGCGTTGTACGCCCGCAGCGTCGAAGACGCGTAATAGGTCTCTCCACTGTCGCCGACGACCCGGTACTCATCCAGGATCTGTGCCCCCTCGGCGAGGCGCACCGCGCTCCAGTATCCGTGGCCCTTCCCGAACTCGCGACTCACCGAGGTGAACTCCCAATCGCCGAGCAGGTAGTCGAAGTCACCTTGATGCGCGTCATAGGACGCCTTGATCTGCTCCCGGCTGCGCTGTCCCAGGGCCTGCGCGGACAGGGGTGGCGCCAACGTCACGATCGAGGCGAGGAGCGCACCGGCAAATGCCAGGAGAGCGGGGTGGCGCATGGTGACCTCAGGGCTCGCAGGGGAACGACTTCGTAGGCATACGTTCAGCGACAAGCTGCACGAAAAAGCCTCGCTGGGGAAGTCACAGCGAGGCTTGGTCGTCGAATCAGCTGGCCGCGTTACGGGGCGGCACAGCTGCCTGTGGTGACCACTCCCGCCGGTGCCTGCAGCAGGTAGGTGAAGTAGGGTACGCCGACACGAAATGATACCGGGTCGTCGGGGTTGTCAGTGCCCGTGCGCCGCAGGGACAGCGGACTCACGACGTGGTCATCGGCGAAGGCGATGTTGGCGCGGTGCTGCGGATCGAGCGCCACCTGGAAGAAATCGGCCAGGTTGCGGTCGGCGCCTCCGCCCAACCCTCCGGTCGAAATCGTGCCGCGGTGGATCACATGATCGCTGGCGGTGAACTGGTTGAAGGTCGGGGTTGCGGCATGGCCGTTGACCGTCTCCAGCACGTAGACGTTCCACTGTGCCCACTTGGTCATGCAGGTGGAGGTGCCGTCGGTGCAGGGACCGTTGTCCTCCGGCGTGTGGCCCGGCTCCATCACCGCCCGGTCGTTCGAATTGCCGGCCTTGTCGGCTCCCAGCCACGCCACTACCACGTGGCCATTGGCGTCCGCCGCCACCCAGGGGAAGACGTTGGCCCTGCCCTTGGTCGCGCCCTTATTGACGACCCGAGCCTGCGTCCACGTCCTGCCGAGGTTGCTCGACGAGGTGAAAAAGACGTTGCTGTTGTCCGACCAGACGGCGTAGAGAAAGCCGAATTGATCCACCGCGAGCGCGGGGAAGATGTTGCCGTTAGTCGCCCCCGCGGGACCCGTGTAGATCTTGTAATCGGTGAACGTGAACGTTGGCAGGCCGAGCTTTGCGTCAACGGAGACGCCGACGTAGGCGGAACGCATCGGCTGGCCGCCGGTGTTTTCCGAGACGTTGTCCGGCGCGACGAAGAGTTGGTACAAGTTGCCGCGGCTGGAGCAACTGCTGAGGTCCACTTTGATCTGCGCCGCGAGGTTCGCTGTTGACGTCGGCGTTACGTCACCCGCTGCCGGGAAGGTCGCCGCATCAATCGCCTCTCCGAGCGCTGCGCCGTAGGTCACGCCTCCGTCCGTCGAGCGCTGCACGTCGATGTTGAAGGTGGCGACGTCGTGATAGATGAGATAGACCGTCTTTGGGTCGATGGCATCGTTCCACTGACGGTCGTCCCCGGGAATCAGCGCCTCCGCGACGTTCGGTGCAGTGAAGTTGTCCCCGCGATCGGTGGAATGCGTGCCCGTCACGCCGGGTGCCAATGTCAGGCTCGTGAGCGCAACGTTGGGAATGGAGGAATTGGCGGGATCCGCGGCGTTGACCGCGATGTCGGCATCGCCGCCACCGGGCGCGAGGCCAAGATTCTCAGGCGTGCCGACATTGTTGGCGCACCCACCGTTCGTGAAGCTGAAGATGCCGCAATTATCAGGCTGGCCTTCATACTTGAAGGGCAGCGTGCGATTGCTGTTGGGCGGCCCGTCCAGCGTCTTGGACCAGCGCCACAGGTCCACGCCTCCAGGGACGCCGCGGATCGAGACGACGTACGCGGTGCCTTGAGCGTCGACGCGGGCGCCGGGTTCCACTCCCTGGACGATGAACGCCAGCGGGCTCAGCCCGGTCGGCGTCGGCGCCAACTGCGGCAGGCACAGGCTCTGGTTCGGGCTGAACGGAGCCTTGCCCGGCCCGACGAACGGCGGTATGGCCTCCGCTATGCCGCGACTACTCGGACAGTTGCGTTCGTTCGCCGTGGCCTGAGCGAGCAGGGTGGGGGCAGCAAACGAACAGGTGGTGGCAGCAACAATCGGCATCAGGAGCCTGCTCATGGGTTTTTCTCCTCTACGTCGGTTGTTTTCCAGGCTGCGGTTGGATTCCCTCCCGGCACTGCCCCTTGCGACGATCCTCCTTGCCGGCGCTCGGCTATGCGCCCGGTAAGGAGTTCGCATCTCACGTGCCAGGGAGTCGCCAGGGCAACTCGGCGCAACCTCGTGCCGCTGCGCGTTGCGTCGGCGCCACAGGCGTCTGGACTGACGGCGGGATAGCTGGCAGTTTATGACAAGGCGGAAGCCGACGCGGCCGCCGAATCTCAGAGACCCGCTGGGGAATAGTGAGGAGTGATATGAGCATCGAGACCAGCGACTTTCAGAGTCGCCTCCGCGTCCTCCTGGGCCTGCAGGGCGCGGTGCTTACGGACGAGGAGCTGTCCCACATGGCCGACTCCTACCCACGGTGTCCGGGGAAGGAGCAGTGGGACGTGCGGCAGTACGCCCGGCCGCACACCGGGGTCGGCGCGCGCGAATACCGGGTGGTGCGGGGCAGCAGCGTCCAAGACGTGTTCCGCAGCACTGAGCGAGAGCGCGCGGCGGCCGTCGGGACGGCGCTGAACGAACTCGAGTCTCAGGAAAAGTCGGCGGACGAGCGCCATCGCCTCCCCCTTTGACTTAACCCCGACATCCGACTAGCCTTCCGGGCACGCGCGGCACGCCCCTGCGTGCCGGCACCAGCAAGAGTCAAGGCGGGACTTGGCCGATGCGCCGGTCCCGCCTTTGTCTTGGCGAAGTCGTTCACGGACGGAGTACCGATGGCCAAGGAAGAAGCGATAGAGATCGACGGTATCGTGGAGGACGTGCTGCCCAATACCACGTTTCGCGTCCACTTGTCGAACGGTCACTACGTGCTCGCCACCATTGCGGGCAAGATGCGGCGCTTCCGCATCCGCGTGCTCGCCGGCGACCGCGTCACTCTCGCCGTGTCCCCGTACGACCTCACTCGTGGGCGCATCACCTTCCGGCACAAGTGAACCGGTCGCGGCTGAGACTGGGGCGCGCCGGCATGGTGACGGACGGCGGTGCGCCCCGCTGTCGGGAATGCCACCAATCCCTCCAGTTCGGCAGCGACCGCCAGGGCCGGACGACGGAATCCTGTGCCTGCGGATACGAAGGGTACGTGGAGACCCGGCCCGGACAGGTCGAGTGGCGACCGGACGCGCCTCGCGCAGCGGCCGCACGGCGATAGGTCGCAAGCCTTCCCGCTCTTGCGCTCCTGCTGGCGCTGGGGGGATATAGGGGCCGTTCGCTCCGCCTGTCCACGGGAGGATCGCCATGGCCGCCGTGTCTGCTCGTCGCATGCTCCTGCCGCTCTCTCTGGTCATCGCGGTCCACGCGGCGGCCGGCGCTCAGGGCGCTGCGCCCACCCAGACCACCCCTTCCGGCGCGACCGCCGCGTGGACGCTGAGGATGAAGGGGGACATCCGCTGGCAGCAGGTCACGCCGGCGGGCGCGCTCCTCGTGTCGACCGACGCCGCGCTCTCGGCCGTCGATATCGAGCGCGGCCAGGTCACGTGGGAGAAGCCCGAGCTGGGCGGGTTGCCGCCCGACAGCGTCCGCATGGTCGGGGGGTCGCTGCTCATGGAGGCGGCGCGCCCGGGGTTGCTGTTGATCTTTGACCCGGTGACCGGCTCGGTCGTGTTCGACTCCCGGCGCCTGAACCTGGCGCAAATCGTCACCCGCCGCGTGCTGCCGCAGAGCGGCACCCTGCTCGTCCACGGGCGGCGGACGCCGGGAGGGGGGCCGCCGGTCGTGGCGCTATATGATCTCGCGACGGGCGCCCAGCGGTGGGCGAACGAGGCGCTGTTCGAGCAGACCGAGCCTCAGAAGAAGGGGCTGGGTGGCCTGATGCAGCGCTTGGTGACCGCTGCCTCCGAGGCCACCGCGCTGGAGGTCCTGCAGGCTGGGCCCGACATGATCGTCGTCCACACGCTGACGGGTCTACGGGCACTGGACGCGCGGACCGGCGTGATGCGGTGGTCCGCGACCCTGCCTACCGCCCGCGCGGGCAACCCCGCGCGCCACGTGCGGCTGTACCCGTCGCTCGACAAGACCGACCGCATCTATGTGAGCTTCGACGACCGGCTCATGGCCTACCGCCTCGCCGACGGTCAGGCGTTGTGGACCAAGCCGCCGACGATCGAGGGCTGGGTGCACGGCATCGTGCAACACCCCAGCGGGATCATCATCCTCCCGGAATCACCGCCCGCCAATCAGGCGACGGGCAACGTGCGCATCATCAACGGCGTCGTGCAGACGGGGCTGAACGTGGCGCGCTACGAAGATGGAACGACCATCGTCGACAAGCCGCTGCGCATGCGTGGCACCGTGACGGACGCGATGATCGCCGGCGGCTCCGCCGTGCTGGCGGTGGACGCCGAGTCGCGCACCTTCGTGAACGTGCTGGACGTGGCTACGGCGACGCTGCGCCTCAAGAAGGACGTGAAGATCAAGGGCCAGCTCGCCTACGCCGAGCTCACGCCGGCGGGCCTGCTTTACATCTCGCGCCCCGACCCGGCGACGAACGCCGAGGTGAACGTCATCGATCTCGCCTCGGGTGAGCCCAAGTTCAAGGACGCGATCGAGAGCGGCAAGCCGTGGGGGGGGAATCCGGACGACTACAATGCCGCGCGGTACTCCCTGCACCATGCCGTCGAGGGGACGACGCTCTACGTCTTTGCGAGCCACGACCACCGGCTGTACGCGGTGGATCGCAACGCCGGCACGTTCCGCGCGCTGGGCGGCGAGATCAAGCTGCAGGGCGACGAGGATCCGGTCGACATGGAGATCCGGCCCGCAGGGCTCGTCCTCATCGCGCCGCAAAACCTCGTCGTGGTAGCGCGGGATGGGCAGGTGAAGCAGCAGGTCTATTACCCGGCGCCCCAGCTTCCGGGGCTGCTGCGCGCGCTCCATGCGCTCAACGCCGTGCGCGCCGGCCTGTACGGCGCCGCCGCCTCGGCGTACGGCGATGCGTTCGCCCAAGCGTCGCGCAACGCCACGGATTCTACCGCGCGACGCATCACCGGGCAGCTCGCGACGGCGTACACGCAGGGCGGGGCACAACTCCAGGGCTACGCGAGCCAATCGGCGGCGCTGGCGACGAAGCGATTCAAGGCTTCGCTCGCCGTCCCGGGGTCGGTCTTCATGTTGACGCGCGCGCCCGAGGGGAACGGCAACGTCCTGCTCCAGATCGACAAGGACAGCGCGCAGCCGCGCGCGCGCGTGGATCTGGGCAAGGAGCGCGAGCCGGTGTACGCGGTGGACGACGTCGCCGGCATGCTGTTCCTCAAGACCGCGGCGGGCACGCTCGTCGGCTACCGGCTCTGATTTGCGGTGAGTTAGCCGCGGTCGTAGGCCTGCTGCAGGCCTTTGATGTCGATCTTTTTCATTTGCAGCATGGCTTGCATGACCCGGTTTGCCTTCGCGGGATCCTTATCTCCCAGCATTCGACCGAGGGCCGTGGGAACGATCTGCCATGACAAACCGTATTTGTCCTGGAGCCAGCCGCATTGATCTTCTCTGCCGCCCGCTGACAGCTTCTTCCACAGCTCGTCCACTTCCTGTTGCGTCTCGCAGTTCACGAACAGCGAGATGGCCGGCGTGAACTTGAACTGCGGGCCCCCGTTCAGGGCGTAGAAGTCCTGACCTTCGAGCTGAAAGGTGCAGGACATGACCGACCCCTTCGGCCCGGGCCCCGCGTCTCCATAGCGCGACACGCGCACGACCTTCGAATTCTTGAAAATCGACACATAGAAGTTCGTCGCCTCTTCGGCCTTGCCGTCGAACCACAGGAACGGGACGATCTTTTGCATGTAGTCCTCTCTCTTCATTAGTGAATGCGCGGGCGGTACAGGACTCCGCCGAGCCAGGCACAGGGCAGGGCCGTGAGCGCGATGACAATTGGATACCACAGGGGCCCGAAGGCAGGGCCCTTGCCGATGGTTGCGACCACGCCCAGGGTGCCCACCACGAGGCCCACGATGCCAAGCGCCACGGCGTGCTTCATGGGCCGGTCGGGCGCGAGCCGGGCGGTGACGTAGCCGCCCACGACACCGTACACGATGCGATAGGCCGTCGCCAGCAGGAAGAGCGAGTCGGCCATCGCCTGACCCCAGGGCGGATAGATCTGGAGCGCATGCAGCACCTGATCGGTGCCGAGCGACAGGACGGCGACGGCGACGAATCCCGCGAGTATTGCCACGACGCTGCGCCACGGGCGACGGGGCTGCGTGCTTCTTGTTGCCGTTGGAACGGTCATTGGTCACCTCTTGGTTGACGCCAACAGCTCCGCCAGCCTGTCGTAGCTTGCGGCCACGCCCTTCTCCATGCCGGACTTGAGGACCGCGTCGCGTGCCGCCCGCGACTCGTAGAGCACGGTCTGCGCGAGGGTCGTCCGGCCGGCCCGCGCGACGAGGAGGAGCGTGTCCACGGCCTCGCCCGGGTACCACGCCTCATCGAACTTCTCGGTGTTGACGATCTGCTCGGGCGCCACGATTTCGCGGTACACGCCGCCCATCCCCATCTGGGTGCCGTCGTTGTCCCGTCGCCACACGTAGGGGAACTTGCCGCCCACTCGTAGATCGATCTCGGTGGCGTAGCGCGCCTCGCGCCCTTCTCTTTATCCCGGTATGGCTCTCGTTGTTTTCCTCCGGGGTGTCAATGTTGGCGGGCACCGGACATTTCGCCCCAGCATCCTCGCAAGAGAACTGCGCGACTATGATGTCGTGAATGTGGGTGCCGCAGGCACGTTTGTCGTTCGCAAACCTGGATCTCGAGCAAAGTTCCGTGCCGCATTGCTCCGGAAGCTGCCATTCGAAACGGAAGTCGTGCTGTGCGAGGGCCGCGAACTTATCCGTCTGGAGACGGAGAATCCGTTTGGAAATGAGCCGTCGCGCCCTGATGTTGTTCGATTCGTGAGCATCCTGTCGAAAGCTGGCCGCGTCCGGGCTTCCATTCCGATCAGACTTCCGCCAAGTGGGGAGTGGCTGTTGCGAGTCATCGCGTCGGAGAACCGATTCGTCTTCGGAGTGTACCGTCGTCACATGAAAACGATCGGCTATCTTGGCCAGATCGACAAACTGTGCGGCGTACCGGTGACGACACGGAATTGGAACACAATAGCTGCGATCGTGCGGATTTTGAAAGGCCAGGGGAAGAAAGGGACCCGTGCCGACCGCGGCGACTGACGGTTGAAAACCTACGATGGGCCAGCCCTCTTGCGGTGATTCGTCTTCCGACGGGAGGACGTCGCTGCAACCAGCCGCCAGAACTGACGATCTCCGATCACCGTCACGACGTGTCCCCTCGCCGCCAGACGCCGGACCTCCATGAGCTTCAAGCCGCCAACCTTCCCGGCAATCTGCAACGCATTGGTTCGGCCGCGGACCAAGACATCCGTCGTGCGACCGGGTTTCGCCTGCACGATGGCGCCCGCCCGTTTCGCGGCGACGATCGCTTCGCTCCGCGGCCGGCTCAGAAAGCCCGTGAACGACAGGTGTTTGCCCGCGAGACCCCGCACGCGACCGAGTCGAGGCTCCTGGCGTGGGTGCGCGAGCGCGGTAATCAGCTCGCCCGCGGCCTCGTAGCGCTTGCCGCGAACGCCCAAGCAGCGGTGAATGACTTCCTTCAGGTGATCACTGCAGGGCAGCGTGCGGACATCGCGGCTGCGAATCGGGCTGGCGATGTCACCACGAAGCAGCATCACGGCAATCAGCCCCACTTGGTAGATGTCGTCGCGTTGCTGCCAGCGTCGCACCCTCCCCCATGCGATCTCGTTTGGTACGTTGAACAGGTTGAACGCATCGGCGGTGACGCCGCGACGGCTGAGCTGGTGTGTCGCAATCCCAAAGTCGCCGAGCTTGAGCTGCTCGTGTTCGCACACGAACACGTTGAACGGCGTCAGGTCTCGGTGGAGCGCCTGTCCCCGATGCAGCGCATCGAGCACCGCCAGGATCCCGGCAATCTCGCGGCGAACCAAGCGCTCGGGCTGCGGCCCCTTGCGCTCGAGCCAGGCGCCGAGATCGCCGTGCTCCGCATATTCCATGACCAGGCAGTACCGCGTGCGTGCGCCGTCGACGACGACAAATCGATCGAGGACGCGCAGCGCGCGCGGCTCGCGGTAGAGGAGCTCCGCGAAGTACGACTCGCGCAGCCATGGCGAGAGGCGATCAGTGATCTTGACGCAAACGTGCGAAGGTAGCGCACCCCGAGGGTGTGGCGTCGCGAGGTAGACTTCCCCGAAACCTCCCTTGCCGATCACTCGATGCAAGTGGTAGGTCCGGTCGCTCTCGGAGCTGTGGACGCTCGGCAGTGGCTCCCCCGAGCGCTTCGCTGTGCGTCCGGCGCCAGGCGCCGCGGACGCGCGATCGTGTGTCGCCATGGGTTTTCAATATTGAAGCGGAGGCTGTGACGCCGCAATGAACGACATCGCCCGACGGCGACTCGAGAATCGGTGCAATCTGCTCCGATACTAGGCCGTACTCACGGAACACCTGCTCCACCTCCCCGGCCTCGGCGTCGGGCCTCTCGGCGACTTCGCGCTGCTCCCGCGCCCGTTCGCTCTCGTAGTGCTCGAGGTCGCTCTTCGCCGCGAGGTAGCCGCCAAGGCCCATCGCGATCGAGCCCGCTGCGATCTCCGCGAGCCCTGCCGTGATCACGATGCGCGTCGAGTCGACCGCGCCCGAGAGCCCGGCGGCGAGCGCGAACGGCACCGTCAGGCCGTCCGACATGCCGATGACGATGTCCCGCACCGTGCGGGAGCCGGTGAAGTGCTGCTCGATGTGGGGGGTCGTGGGCACGGGTGTCCTCTGGTAGCGGGTGGCTGATCAATACAGTCTACCCGGCGATCGGTGACGCCGTGGCGAAGTGAGCGTGAAGAATTGATAATACGTCTGGCCAAACCTGACCTTGTACCTCAGATGGAGGGGCGCCTTGCCGAAGCGACGCTCCCGACGCCCCGCCGGCCGTCGCCGGCCCAAGCGGACGGAGACGGCCGAGGTCACGCGAGTCCGCGAGCGTTTCGAGCGTCTGCTCAGAGCCGGGGTCGAGATCTTCTCTGAGCATTCCCTGGAGCACGTGCTCCAGCGGGTGGTGGATGCCGCGCGGGAGGTCGTGGGAGCGCGCTACGCGGCGCTGGGCGTCTTGAGTCCCGATGGCACCTCGCTGAACCAGTTCGTAACGTCGGGGATCAGTCAGGCCGAGCGGGACCGGATCGGGGACCTCCCACGCGGACGGGGGCTGCTCGGCCTCGTGATCCGCGAGCCGGCACCCATTCGGACCGCGGACATCAACCGCCATCCGCAGCGCTACGGTTTCCCTCCGCATCACCCTCCCATGCGTTCGTTTCTGGGCGTGCCGGTCGTCGCCCGGGGGAAAGTGTTCGGTAATCTCTACCTCACCGAGAAGGTGGGCGTGGACGAGTTCAGCGTGGAAGACGAAGCCATTGCGGTGCTGCTCGCTGCGAGTACGGCAGTCGCGGTTGAAAACGCGCGCCTCCACGAGGCGAGCCAGGACCTGTTGGGCCAGGTTCGGACCATGCAGCGCCAGCGTGACTTGTTCTTCGCGATGATGAACCACGAGCTGCGCAACGCGCTCACCGGCGTCTACGGTTGGGCGGAGCGACTGGTCAAAGGGAAGTCGGCCCAAGCGATCGCACAAGCGGCGCGCGAAGTGTATGAGGGCGCAGACCGGACGATCACGCTCCTGAACAACTTCCTGGACCTCACCCGCCTGGACGCCGGGAAAGTGCGTCCGGTATGGCGCGAGGTCGATGTACCCAACTCAGTGCACCGCGCGCTCACGGGCGTGCGCCCTGCGGCGGAGGCGAAGGGCATTGCCCTCGAGGAGCGCAGTCCCGACGCTCCGCCCGCTCTCCGCACCGATCCCGTTCGGCTCGAGCAAATCCTCGTGAACCTGCTGTCCAACGCCGTGCGGCACAGCCCCGAGGGGGGCACTGTCACCGTCCAGGTTGAGCCGCAGCCGGCCGCGGTGGCATTCCGGGTCAGCGACCACGGACCCGGGATCCCGACGGAGCTGCAAGAGCGGATCTTCGAGCCGTTCGAGCGCTTTGACCCTCATTCGGGACTTGGGACGGGGCTCGGTCTCCCGGTCTCCCGGCGATTGGCCGAGGTCCTCGGAGGACGGTTGACCGTCGAGAGTGTGGTCGGGCGGGGCGCCACGTTTAGCCTCAGCCTTCCGTTGGCGCCTGCGTCAACATGAGGGTTTCTTCAGGCGTCCTTTGGGCTCGGTTCAACTCTACTTCCTTACTCTCCGACCATGAAGATCCTCGTCGTTGAAGACGATCGCAAAGTTGCCGGATTCATCGAGCAGGGCTTGCGGGAAGAAGGCTACGCCGTCGATCTCGCGCCGGATGGCGATGAAGCGACGATGCTCGCACACGTGTATGAGTACGACTTGCTCGTGCTCGATGTGATGCTCCCGAAGAAAACGGGACTGCAGGTCGCCGCCGAGCTGCGGCGAGAGGGGAGCGAGACACCGATCCTGATGCTCACGGCGCGAGACGCCACCGAAGACGTGGTGCGCGGGCTCGACGCCGGCGCCGACGACTACCTCACCAAGCCGTTCAAGTTCGAGGAGCTGCTCGCTCGCGTGCGCGCGCTGGTGCGGCGCGGTGGTGCTTCGCGCACCGAGCTCCTTCGCTACGGGCCGGTCGAGCTCGATCGCCTCAAGCACAAGGCGAAGGTCAATGGGAAGCGGCTCGATCTTACGCCGAAGGAGTTTCAGCTGCTCGAGCACTTCATGCTCCGGCCGGAGGAAGTGCTCCGCCGGACGGAGCTCCTCGAGAAGGTCTGGGACATGCAGTTCGACCCCGAAAGCAACGTGGTGGACGTGCACGTGGGGAACCTGCGCCGCAAGCTAAAAGACGCGGCCGGCGTGGAGATGATCCACACCGTGCGCGGGGTGGGGTTCCGGTTGGCGACACCAGATCGGGTGGACTCGTGAAGCGCTCGCTCCGTCGCACGCTCGTGCTGTTCGCAGTGCAGCACATCCCACAGCTGGCCTGAAGATCTCTTCACCTTGCCTTCACGTTGCCCGTGCTGGGCACGTGGCAAACTGTTCCATGCAGAGGAAGTTCCAAACTTCTGGTCAGGAGCAGTTATGTCACGCCACGTCGGGATGGTCTTCGTCATCTGCACTCTGCTCAAGGGCGGTGCGCGCTCCGCCATCGCGGACCATGACGGTCGTGATCGATCGGGTGCCGCCGAGGCGCTGAGCGTTTACGCAAGCGCCTACGTCCACTCCGCGGCTCACCTCACGCCAACTTACGCGCGACAGACAGGACTGGCTTGCAGCGCGTGCCACACGCACTTCCCGGAGCTGACAGCCACGGGCCGAGCGTTCAAGCTCAACGGATACGTCTTCCGGAGGACCGAGTCACTCGAGGGAAAGAACCCCGAGGGCCAGCAAAGTCTGCTCTTGAACTTGGTCGCGCCGGTGTCCCTGATGGTTCAGACATCGTACACGAGTACGAAAAAGGCGCAGCCCGGCACGCAGAACGGCACGGTCGTGTTCCCCGACCAGTTGAGCATCTTCACCGGGGGCGAAATCACTCCTCACGTCGGTGGTTTCCTCCAGGTCACGTTCGATCCACAGAGCGGTCAGCTCGGGGTCGACAACGCGGACTTCCGCTTCGCCACGCACACCAACATCCTCACGAAGCGCACCACGCTGGGCGTGAGTCTCAACAACAATCCCACCGTGCAGGACATCTGGAACAGCACGCCTGCGTGGGGTTTTCCATACGCCAGCTCGGCCGTGGTGCCGACGCCGGCGGCCGCCACGCTCGTGGACGGCACGCTCGCGCAGCAGGTGGCGGGGCTGTCGGCCTACACGATGTGGAATGATCGCGTCTACGGGGAAGTCGGCATGTACCGCTCGGCGCCGCTCGGCATGCACCGCCCGCTCGACTCCACGGCGACGGGCGTGATCAGCGGCGCCG
>WNGM01000432.1_pt1 | contig 54473 bp, 58 predicted proteins | sample 5400571 | NCBI WGS metagenome assembly WNGM01 (sample SAMN13153378, study PRJNA577476) | soil metagenome | isolation source: 100 cm soil or saprolite under Garry oak tree replicate 2 | place: USA:California | collected 2016-06-15 | reverse complement strand
CGATGCCATTATCCGTCCACGGGCTTTGATAGATGCCTTACCATTTGTTTCTGAGCAGCGAGTAGCTGAAGTACGTAACGAGTATCCTGAATTTGCCAATCTGCTAGACAAACTCTCCGGTGAGCGCTCACCAATCGATCAAGAGCGATTGGGAAGAATTTGGAATATAAATGGCAATGAATTGATTCCATTGATCGGAGGCATGATTGAGGCTGGAATATTACAGGAGTATCTCCGTTCACTGGATTCTGATATGCCACGCTATTCGGTTGCCGAGTTGTATCTCTATGGGTTGGGAATGACGCGTCAAGGCCAGCGATAACAAAAAGTGCAAGCATCGCTAACGATAGTCGTCATATCCCCGTAAGTGGGGAGTAATTATTTTAGGAAGGGGTACCTCAACAAATGGCCACTATCTGGTTAACAACAATGAAACCCGGTTTCACAAACGAATGGCTAGCGTTGCCCCCCAAGGAAGCTCGCCAGGTGCTGGAAAAGATCAATCTCCTGGCGAAGGACCCTACGCCCGACGCGAAAGTAAAAAAGCAACTCAAGCACATAGATCCCAGGCTCCATCGTATCCGCGCTGGCGATTACCGCATCTTCTACACCTTCGAGGAGCCATATATTAGCCTGCTAGGCGTACGCCGTCGCCGTGAGGATACCTACGATGAGGATGTGGATGTTGATTTCCTGGGCGGGCTTGACCTTGTATTGGAAAGCACGACGAAAGAAGCACAACCTGATTGGGAGCGACTTCTCGCCCCCAAAGAACCGGAAAAACGGCGACTGCCAGAGCCAATCACCGAGGAGTTGCTTACCAACCTGCGTGTCCCCAAAGAGTGCCATGCTCGCCTCTTGCCTATCGCGACTGAGGGAGACCTGCTCGACTGCCCTGGTGTTCCCGATGATTACCTGCTGAAGATCAATGAATACATGTTTGAGCGGCCTCTTGTCGAGGTTTTGCAGCAGCCAGATTACCTCTTGACTGACGTGAACGATTTGCTGCGGTACAAAGAGGGTGAGCTGCTGGGCTTCCTGCTGAAGCTCTCTCCCGAACAGGAGAAGTACGTTACCTGGGGAATAAATGCCAGCGGGCCAACGCTGCTCAAAGGGGGACCTGGCACGGGTAAAAGTACGATTGCACTGTATCGTGTGCGCTCGCTGGTGCAAGAACTGCGCAAAAAAGGGCGCAATGATTTCCGCATTCTCTTCACGACCTATACCAACGCTCTCGTCAAGTCGTCTGAACAGCTTTTACAACAGCTTCTGGGAGATGATGTGCGCTACGTGGAGGTGCAGACGGCAGACAAGATCGTCATGAAGCTGCTGGGGCGAGTGGGCGCTATTACAAAATTTGTGGATGACTACCATCTCACTCACCTGGTGCAGCAGGCGGTGAAACAGGTTTCCCTGGCGGGGAATGCAGTGCAGCAGCAGGCACAGCGGCAGGCTCTTGAGCGGCTCAGCAGCGACTATATCCAGCAAGAAATTAGCCAGGTCATCGTGGCCCGCCAGATTTACTCGCTGCAAGTGTACCTGGCAACGCCGCGTCCAGGCCGCAGGGTGCGCCTGAACGTGGTACAGCGGCAGGCCGTATGGAGCGTCTATGAGACGCTCAAGCAGCTTTTGCAGCAGCGCGGAGAAGAAACGTGGCAGCAGGCCCGGGCGAAGGCTGAGAGTCTCATCGCGGGCGGTATGGTAGGTCTGAATTATGACGCGGTGATGATAGACGAAGCTCAGGACCTTGATCCCAGCGCCTTGCGCCTGCTGGTGCGCATGTGCAATCAGCCCAACCGCGTCTTCATCACTGCCGATGCCAACCAGTCCATCTATGGCAGCGGCTTCAACTGGTCTGACGTGCATGAACGCCTGAAGTTCCAGGGCCGCACCAGTATCCTGCGCGTGAATTACCGTTCGACGCGAGAGATTGGCGAGGCGGCCCAGTCCTACCTGTCGGCCAGCATGCTTGACGACGAGCAGGTGGAGCGCAGCTATGTGAACAGCGGACCAGCGCCAGTCGTGCGGATGATACGCAGTGGCGGCGAAGAGGTACAACTGCTCTCGCGCTTCTTGCCAGCGGCAGCACGCGAGTTCAGGTTGAGCACCGGAGCCTGCGCTGTTCTTTGTCCTACGGCGAAGGCGGGGAAAGCTATCGCAGCGGAACTGACACATCGGGGTATCGAAGCCACCTTTATGCCGGGACAGGAGTTGAATCTCTCCCGCCCAGGTGTCAAGGTACTGACACTCAAATCGGCGAAGGGGCTGGAGTTTCCGGTGGTGGCTCTGGCCGGTTTCAGCGACAGCGGCTGGTATACGAACGTGCCTACGAGTGTTCCCGCCGAGGAGCGAGAGGAGTTCCTGGCGATGGATAGGCGTACCATGTTTGTTGGTATGACGCGGGCTATGCGTGCGCTGCTGGTCTTGGTGCCTCTGCAGGCACGGAGTCCGCTCTTGGAGGGATTTGATGGGGTGTATTGGAATCTGAGATGAGCAGTTTAAAGAAGAGAGCGGTCCCAAATAGTGCATGTTTCTTATGGAGAAAGGCGTAGGCTACATGGCAGATCAGCGTCATCTTAATAAACTCAATGGAGGTGTAAGTGTCTGGAATCAGTGGCGCGAAGAGAACCCGGAAATCTTGCCTGATCTGAGAAAAGCAGATCTACATAAAGCGGTACTATCTGGGGTAGACTTTCGACAAACGAACCTGGATGGTGTCAACCTACGCAACGCCAGGCTCTGTTCCGTCTCACTCAACTCTGCCAGCCTCTACCAAGCTAATCTTAGCGGAGCAAGGCTTCGCCATGCTAGCATGCATAAAACTTTTTTCAAGGAAACGATTCTTCAGCATGCTAACTTTCATAAAGCATACCTACTAGATACAATGTTTCTCAACGTGGATCTCAACGAAACGATCAATCTTGAAACCGTCGTCCACCTCGGACCATCGACGATTGGCATCGATACCATCCAACAATCCAGGGGAAACATCCCCGACGTTTTTCTGCGCGGGGCAGGTGTCTCTGAACAGTTACTTGCCTGCATCCACTCTTCGGGTCGTGCACCCTTTGATTACTATACATGTTTCATCAGTTATTCTAGCCACGACCAGCGCTTTGTTGAGAACCTCTATCAAGATTTGCGCAAAGAGGGGGTCCTTTGTTGGTTTGCACCCGAGAGTCTGAAAGCCGGAGAGAAATTTCCTGCATACATCACGGAAGCCGTTCAGAGCCGAGAGAAATTGCTCGTTGTGCTCTCCAAAAACTCGCTGGACAGCGAGTGGGTAGAACGCGAAGTGACACTCGCGAGGCAGAAAGAGGGCAAAGGGAAAAGAGAGGTGCTGGTACCGATCTGCCTGGATAGCGCTATTTTGAACTCCACTATTGACTGGGCTATCGCTATACGCAAACGCCGTCATATCAGGAGCTTCGAGAACTGGCAACAGTCTTCCCGCTACCAGAAGATGTTAAAGGATCTGCTAAACGACCTGCGTCGAGAATAGAGCGATAGTAGCTACGCTCACTGTCAAACTCGGAATCTCGTGGTTTTGCTCGCTGGTATGGACCTGGTGGAGCATGGTGAGATACTGCGAAGTGAGATGGTACCTGATCCGAGGTTGTGTTAGGCAGGTTCGGTCATGTCTCTATCACAGGTTCTCGCTTTTTGCGCACTATTGTATCAGGTATCTTTCCCGCGCGGACAGTGATCTCGCAAGGCAAGCAGGAAGGTACGGTAATGCTCTAACACGGCAAGCCGTTGGGCAGGAGTCAGGTATTCAAACCCGGTAAACTTCATGACTGGAATTCTGATGAAATCGTGCCTGGTAAGTGTGTCATGACCATTCTGAACCCAAAGGGGTACGCTTTGAGTTCCAGTCGCTCACAGGGATGTTCTCTTAATATCTCCTCTGCCTGCCGTTCAGCGTCTTCACGGTCTCTCGCATAGAACGTATACAGGGTATCCCACTTTTCGGTCATGCGACAAAACAGTATCCAGAGTGTCAACATGTCTTCCCTTGTTTTCTGCATACTTCTCCTCTCTTGTCGATATGTGGTAATAGTAGTGGAAAGCTGGTACCAGAATTATACCACCAAATATTCCCTACTACCAATAGCAACACCAACTGGCCTATACTCTACCCATCACATACAGAGGGTTGGTTCCATGCTCAGATTGCGAGTACGAGAGGTTGCACAGGAGAAGGGTATTTCTATGTCGAAACTCTCTCGTATAGCGGATGTGAACTACAAGACTATCCAGACCGTTTGGAGAGACCCCTACCACGGATTGAATACGATCACACTCAATAAGATCGCTCAGGCATTAGGAGTTCCTACGTCTGAACTGATAGAGGATGTACCAGATGCATAGAGGTGTGAAAGTTTCTATGAGTAACTACTCAGGTAGTAGCTATTTGATTTCAAACACAAATTGAGAGGGCCATCTGAGTGGTTACGGCTAGAGATAAGGAGAAACTTATGTCAGAGCCACGAGTATATATAGATGCCGTTATCTAGACCTTGTGGCAGAAGCGGTCAAGCAGGACAAGCAGCGAACCTACATATTCCTCAAGATAATCAAGATCAGAGTCCTCTATCATCTCTCTTCTTTCAGAGTAAGAAACGATCGGGGTAAGAGCCACAGAGCAAGCAGGATTAATCCAAGCGAAACGAGGAATGTAATCAGTACGTTCTCGTTTCTCTCTACTCCAGCTACTCTGAGGCTCTCTGAGAGCCCAAATGCCGCTATATTCACCACAACAAGGCTCAACCAAATGATCAAGGTAGCCCCGAGGGCTCGCTGAACATAACCCATGCTGGTGTTCTCGCCTCTGGTTTCACCATCATTTGCGACTTCTCCCTTCATGGTGGGTGGTCCTCCTTTTCGCTACTGCTTCCGGATACATTGCTCTGAGCTCTTTTGCATAGTCAAAGAGGGAATAGGCAAGGATGAAGACGTACATCGATGCTGTGACAAGCGCTGCAAGGAGAAAAAAAGGTGGTTGGTTACCGACTATCCGCAGAAACAATTCATAGATGGCGGTTACTACGAGAAAGATGAAGGTCACTGTAGCTATACCTCTGAGAGTGAGCAATGTAGCCTTTAGCCACTGCTTAGATACACTCTGAAACACTGTTGTTGAGCGGGGTCTTCTATAAAATGGAATGAATAGAAATACCAGCGTCACCACGAAGCCGACTCCTAAGGCAAGAAAGGAAAGCTGCTTGATAAGTGCAAGTATATTTTGCGCAAAGACGTCCTGTTGTCTCACGGCACTATAAAAAAGAGTGTCCTGTTCAACAATACCGGCTACAAATAACTCTATTGCCCTCTGAAGTAATATGTCTGCTCCAAAGCCAAGTAAAAAGACAATAATCACTGAAGCAAGTAGTTGAAGCGCTGGCTCCCTGAGCCGGGGGACCAGCCTGGATAAAGAATTGTTCATTATCACTTTCCTCCCCTACCCTACTGGTAGCCTACAGAAGAAAAATACACCTATAATATCATAGCGTTGGGCTGCCAATCCCCAGCAGGACCATTCATCGCACCGCTTTCTGTGGTCTGGCCTGTTAACTTCCATCCGCTGGCTCTCTTTGGAGAACGATGAAGATGACCAACTGTTCATGCATCTGTAAATTTGCCTGTATCTAACAGACAAGCAGGTACGTGTATAAAGAGATACAAGGGAAGGAGAAGACAGCAATGAAACTTCTACATGCTCTAATACGCCTGGTCTGGCGAGTGTTTTTGGCATTCGGCCTGCTCGCTTTTCTTGCCCTCCTTGACACCCAGGCACCCCGGGCCTCCGCTGCGAGTCCGTCATTCATACGCATCATGAATGCTTCACCTGATGTTGGAACGGTAACTATTTTCGTCGATGGCGCAAAGTTCCTGGGTAATGTAGCGTTTGCAACAGTCAATGACTACCGTCAACTGCCTGCAGGGTTCCATAAAGTGCAGGCTGCGCTTATTGGTAAAGGAGTTGGTGCAGTAGCGATTGTACAGACGCTCTCTGTCCAGGCTGGTACCGCCTATACTGTGGCAGCCACCGGGACCAAATCCACTCGTTTCTCGCTGCAGGTCTTTGTAGATAATAATCTGATGGCCAGTGGCATGGCCAAATTCCGCGTCTATCAATTTTCACCACGGCCAGTCTCTGTGAGCATCGCAACAGCCGCACATACGCTCATTAGGGTCTTGTCCTATCCGCAAGCCAGTAATTACATCAGATTACCAACCGGTCCGTATACGTTCCGGGTAAGCGCGTCTCAGCCTTCCCTTTCCCTTCTGGATCAGGTGACCCTGGGGACCAACACAGTGACCAGTATCTTTATCGTTGGAGTGTTCCAGGGAACACCCCCGCTGCAGTTTGTTGTCGCACAGGTCAAGGGACTGCCGAGCATGTCTGGTACTGGAAGTGATCCAAATGCACTGGCGACCAACGCGTCCCCGTTCACACCGCTGGCTCCCTGGCCATTGGGAGTGCTCGCTTTGGGAGGAATGAGTGTTGGGGTACTCACTCGTCTCTGGCCCTTCAACCGTCAAAAAACCACGCGCCGTCCTCCTCGTCTGCTGCGGTCTGTCCTTACTGCGATGGTGGCTCTGGCCCTCACGGTGGCTGGACTGTCGCTCGCTTCTACCACGGCAAGTCCGGCTCCTCCCCCACTCGGACGCTTGCTCATTCCTGCGCTAGGTATCAACACCCCTATCGAGTCGGTAGGAGTTCGACGAGATGGCACGATGGAAACGCCGGGGCAGCGTCCCTGGAACGATGTCGGCTGGTACAATGCAGGTCCGCGTCCAGGCGAGCAGGGCAGCGCGGTTATTGCTGGACACCTGGATCGTCCTGGTGGAAACCCTGCAGTGTTTTGGCGTCTGCGCAACCTTCACGTCGGCGACGATGTGCTGGTCGTTGACGCCCATGGTAAAACACTCCGTTTCCATGTCACGCGCATTGGCTTGTATCCGCCGCAAGATGCTCCCGTCCAGGATATTTTTGGGAATACGGCAGGGAGCTTTCTGAATTTGACGACCTGTGCAGGGGATTGGATTCCTACTGAGCACCAGACAGCCCTGCGCGAAGTTGTCTATACTGCCCTGGCTGGGCCAACGCCAGCATCTACTCCGATAGCAACGTCTCACAACGGTCTCTCTCTTGCTGGGACGTATAACGGGTCGATGTATGATGAGACAAAGCGGCAGACAACAAACATCTCGGTGTTTATAAAGCAAAGCAAGGGAAGGGCTGACTTTAGCGGAACGTTTACGGTGATGTCTCCTTCGCAGGGAGCCTATCCACTGAGGGGGAAGGTGGGTCTGCAGGGTAACTTTTCTTTTACGGTGCAGCAACCGGGCGATCAGTTGCCGCTTTACTTTTATGGAGCAGTTCAACATCACCAAGATGGTGACTACCTGCATGGGAACTTTTGCCGTAGCGGTACGAATTCGTGTAACGTGAATACGGGGTATTTTACGGTTGGGCCTAGGTATTAATCTGCTTGAACTCCCTTTTTTCGGCGAAGATATGCGTCGATTTGGCGACGATATGGTTCAACACCTTGCTTTCAGCGGTCATGCTCACCCACAGTGGATGCCCCTGGAACTCAACTATACGTCTATAAGATGCATTTCAAGATGAGCTTATTTATGTAACGCTCTTACGTATATATGTGTAATTGCGGAGTGCATGCCTTGAAACCAAGCAGGACCTTCTCGTTCCCTGCACTGCGCTCCGGATGGAGCGAGCAGGGAGAGTGGACGGGGTTTGATGACTAAGTGCCCTGCTGAAGCAAGAGAAAGAGGTTCGTTGGCAAGACAAACGTTCCGCCCGAATCATCGCTCTTCACTCCAGGGCCACATGTCCATACCGACAGCACGCAGGAGTATGTGAAGGCAAGTTGCGTCAGCGGAGCGCAGACAGGCAGCTGGAGGGAAGCCGCCCTGGCGAGGCTTTCCTGACACAGCAGGCAGCCTTTGCATGGTCACGTTGCAACGAGGAGAACACACTCGCGTGACATCCATGAGTAGCACTATACACAACACTACCTAAAGGAAGAAGCAATATGAACCGTACTGAATGGCGGTCGCACTTGACTGCACTTCTCACAGCTATAGTTGCCTGTGTCGGCCTGCTGAGCCTGAGCAGCGCTCCCGCCTGGGCCGCAGCCGGCACTATCACCGAGTTCAATGTCCCCACGGGCAGCGGCGACCCTTTCGGCATCACCGCCGGGCCGGATGGCAATCTGTGGTTCACCGCTGGGCCCGACATCATCGGGCGTATCACTACCAATGGCAGCGTCACGGGATTCCCCGCCCCACCGGCCTTGGACGGGCCTCAATTCATCACGGCCGGGCCGGACGGCAACCTGTGGTTCACCGCGTTCCAGGGGAACGCCATCGGGCGCTTCACCACCGCGGGCAGCTTCACCGCATTCCCCATTCCCACGGCCAGTAGCGGGCCTCAGGGCATCACGGTCGGGCCGGACGGCAACCTGTGGTTCACCGAGCGGGCCGGCAACCAGATCGGGCGTCTCACCACCAGTGGCAGCCTCACCGAATTCCTCATCCCCACACCGAGCAGCCTGCCTGAGGGCATCACGGTCGGGCCGGATGGCAACCTCTGGTTCACAGAATTCAATGTCGACAAGATTGGGCGCATCACCACTGCGGGCCTTGTCACCGAGTTCCCCGTTGCCCTTAGCGGGCCTTTCGGCATCACGACCGGGCCCGATGGCAATCTGTGGTTCACCTTGTCCTTTGGGAATCGCATCGAGCGTCTCACCGCCGGTGGCAACGATACCGTGTTCCCCCTGCCCACGAGGTGTGGGCACAAATTTGGCTGCGAGCCGTTGGGCATCGCCGCGGGGCCGGATGGCAACCTGTGGTTCACCGAGTCCCAGGGGAACAAGATTGGGCGCATCACCACGCAGTAGGGGTGTGGATGACCCATGATGTGGGTCATCCATACAGAAAGGACAACCCTGTCATGCTTCGCTGCGCTCAGCATCTAGCTGCCCATCGAACCAGACCCTTCGCTGCGCGGAGGCGTGACCATCGGGGGCAACAGCCAGACCCTTCGTTTCGCTCAGGGTGACATTGTCAGGTCACTTAGCTTGATGCCTATTGGGGCCGATAAATCGGCCCCTACGGCCTATCTAGCCGTCCGCTTCCGTGTGGTTGCTTGCTACAAACAATTCATCCGATGCATGGTAATCTTCCTCTTGCAGGTTCCCCACAAACTGATATACTACATCCACTGTAGCCGGAAATTAGAGAGGGGACGTGTCGTGAACAACATTAAGCTGCCGCCAGTTCTTCCTGGTGATCTTGACCTGACAGTTATTAACCAGCGTTTGCAAGCAGGCGAAGCAAAACTGGATTGGAGCCAGGTTGAAGAAGCCCCTGAGAACTTTGTAGCGGTATTGCTGGCTGACCTGGACCTTGTCGATCATAGCGAGATACTGGGTATCAACACAGTACCAGATAGCCTGTCTGAGGTAGTGTTACAGGTCCTTACCAGACAAGATGACAAATCGCATCATGGCTCAAGGCACAAACGACCCGCGAACAATAACGTTGCTCCTGTTGCCTGGGAACCCGAACAGCAAGTAGAGCTGAGTGGTATTGCTCCTTTAGTTGAAGTGGAGCTGCCTCGAACGACGAAGACCCTACTTGAGCCTCCGCGCTCCATTCTTCAGACGCTCTCGCCTTCAGCGCTGCGCGATGAGTTGGAGCGGCTGGTGCTGCAAGACCTGCTTGGCCCGGCAGGCGGATCTGAAGAGGAGGTAGACGAGGGCAGCGTGCGTGACCGCTACCTGGTTGGGGCACTGGCTCCCCGTGATCAGCAGGTTATCCCGGAAGAAATGGACGAGCTGGCGATACCGGAAGAGGGGAGCGTTGAAGATGGGGCCAATGATGATGCGGCACTGCACATCCCCAGCCTCTATCCTTCGTCGATCGGTATGAGCTTCTCTGTCGATGGGACTGCTACGAGTCTGAGTGTCGAGGCGAGTTGGGGCTCCTATAAGCGTGAGCACAGCGAGACAATAAAGACTCCCAAAGGCGCTCCTAAGATGGTGTGGAAGCGGCAACAAATTGGAGAGAGGTCGAAAATCTTTCCTTTGAAAGAAGGGCCTGTTCCACCCTGGAGTCCTGAAGCGGAAGAACAGCCTGACGTGATTGTGCGGGGATTGATACGCCGCTCAGAGGATTCCTGGACGGTGACACTCTTCCTGGTCAATGAGCAGCGCGAACCCGAGAAACGCCGCGATGAAGCCTGGGTCTTTCAGTCAGAGCTCTCAGTTTCGGCACCCGATGGTGCGCCGATCTTTCAACATCGCTCTGCCATAAGCAGGAGGTGGCGGTCGGATGAAGAGCTTGCAATGACTATGCTCTATCGACGCCATGTGAGCTTCGCCATTGGTCACGGTATCGGTGTGCATGCCGAGACCGTACCGGGAGACCCGGCCAGAGCTGTCCGTCTTTCTACTCGCGTCGTTCCCACGTACGATGTGCCACGGACCGAAGCTCCTACCACCGTAGAAATACCGGGACTGACTGACCTGGTGCTGGACATGAAGGAACTGGCCGAATGTCCCATGGCAGCACTGGCTGGTAAGTTGATGCCCCTTGTCACCGCCTATGCGGCCTGGATTGCAGAGCAAACTGCACGCATCGATGATCCGGAGGCAGGACTGGCAGGCTATCGTCGCACAGCCGAGCAGGCTATGGAGGAGTGCCAGCGTACCCTCGGGCGCATTCAGGAGGGAATTACGCTCCTGTCAAACAACCGGCACGCCGCGCAGGCCTTTTCCTTTATGAATAAAGCCATGTGGCAGCAGCGTATCCATACATTGTATGCCGAAGAGAGGCGAAGAGGGCAGAGCATATCGCTCGGGGTAAAAGATCGACCGGAGAACCGCAGCTGGCGTCCCTTCCAGCTGGCTTTCATTCTCCTCAACCTGCCCGCGCTGACCGACCTGCACCATCCCGACCGCAGCGAGGAGGCGAGCGCGATGGCCGACCTGCTCTGGTTTCCGACCGGCGGAGGGAAAACAGAGGCCTATCTTGGCCTGACAGCCTATACACTTGCTATCCGCCGCCTGCAAGGGACGGTTGCAGGACGCTCTGGCGAGGAGGGGGTTGCCGTGATCATGCGCTATACCCTGCGCCTGCTCACACTCCAGCAGTTCCAGCGTGCAACGGCACTCATTTGCGCCTGTGAGATTCTCCGGCGAGAGGACAAACAAAGCGCATGGGGTGAGACGCCTTTCCGCCTGGGTCTCTGGGTTGGGCAGCGCACCACTCCCAATACGACTGAACAGAGCGAAGAATCGAGCCGGCAGGATCGCGGCCTGTACCAGCGGGGCAGTGCTATCGGGGGCGTCGGCTCTCCGCGCCAGTTGACCAACTGTCCGTGGTGCGGCTCTCCCATTGATGCTGGCCGGGATATCAAGATCGAACCGTTCGCCAAGGGACGCGGCCGTACGTTTATCTACTGCGGTGACCTCCTGGGCCGCTGCCCCTTCAGTCGCAGGAACTCGCCGGAAGGCCTGCCGGTGCTGGTCGTCGATGAGGAGATCTACCGCTGTCTGCCCGCGCTGCTCATCGCGACCGTCGATAAATTTGCTCAGATGCCCTGGAACGGGGCGACGCAGATGCTGTTCGGCAAAGTAGATAAGCGCTGCAGCCGTCACGGCTTTCACTGCCCCGATCTCGAGGACAAAGATCAACACCGGGCCGTTGGAAGTTTCCCCACGGCACGTTCTGCCGCGCATCGCCCACTGCGGCCACCCGATCTCATTATCCAGGACGAACTACACCTCATCTCTGGCCCTCTTGGCACGCTGGTTTCCCTCTACGAAACGGCCGTGGATCGTCTCTCAACCTGGGAGGTGGATGGCAAGCGCGTTCGGCCAAAGGTCGTGGCTGCGACGGCCACCATTCGACGAGCGGCCCAGCAGGTGCAAGCTCTGTTCATGCGCCAGGTCAACGTCTTTCCACCTCAGGGCCTGGACGTAACCGACAATTTCTTCGCCCGCCAGCGCGAACCCGATGACGCGATACCAGGACGAAGGTATATGGGCATTTGTGCCAGCGGGCGCCGCCTCAAAGCCGCGCTCATCCGCGTCTACGTGGCTTATCTCTCGGCGGGCCAGTACCTCTACCATCAATACGGTCAGGCGGTAGATCCCTGGATGACCCTCGTCGGCTATTTCAACTCTATGAACGAGCTGGGAGGGATGCGCCGTCTCGTCGAAGACGATGTGCGCTCACGATTGAACAGGATGGAGCAGCGAGGTCTGGCTCGGCGCAACGCACCGCTGCTGGAAGAACTGACCTCCCGCAAAAGCTCCACGGACATACCGGATGTCCTCGATAAGCTCGAACGAGTGTTTGACCCCGCGAGGGATCCCACATCACCCAGGCCGCTTGATGTGCTGCTGGCGACGAATATGATTTCTGTCGGCGTGGATGTCAAACGTCTCGGGCTGATGGTCGTGGCGGGCCAGCCTAAAACCACCGCCGAATACATCCAGGCCACCAGCCGCGTTGGCCGTAACGCTCCAGGGTTGGTCTGCGTCGTCTTCAATTGGGCGCGGCCCCGCGACCTGTCGCACTATGAGCAATTCGAGCACTACCACGCGACGTTCTACCAGCAGGTGGAGGCCCTCTCGGTGACGCCCTTCGCCCCGCGAGCCATCGACCGGGGACTCGCGGCCCTGCTGGTCAGCTATGTGCGCCTGCTCGGCTCCGAGTTCAACGAGAACAGCCAGGCGGGAAAGGTCACCGGGACGCACCCCTACTTCCTCGCCGCTCTCAACGATCTGTCCCGCCGGGCCGTATCCATAACCGGCAGTGCCGAGGTCGGCGAGGCGGTGCGGACGACGCTAGAAGAACTGCGGGAATACTGGCTGAACATGACGAAAGCGAATGTCGGCACCCAGCTTGGTTACAAGACGCGCAAGGACGGCAAGACCATTGGCCTCCTGCGCCAGCCTGGACAGAGAGATTGGACGCCTTTTACCTGTTTGAACTCGCTGCGCGATGTGGAGCCCTCCATCAACTTGATCTTAGATGAACGAGGCCTGGGCGATATTGTCGTGAGTGATCCCGGTATTGAGGGTGGGGTCAATGGAGGCGAGCAAGTGTCATGAGAGACCTGGTAGAAACAGAAAGGCAACGGGGATGAGCGTGACCAGAAAAAAGTATCGAGTCGGCGAGTTACGGCCAAGCCAGGTGCTGTTCACGTACGGCATCGGTTCGATTGTCGATTTACCCTACATCTCTACCATGGTGATGGGGTTAGACGACTGGGAAAATCCCTATCCAGCCATGGTGGGCGAAGAGCGCCTGCTGCAGGCCGTGCGAGCCGTCCTGGGGTCACAGGTATTACGGCTTCTCGCGCCGCCCGAAGCACCAGAGACGGTAGGCGGTCCGCCCAATCCGTTTGACGAGAGTGCTATGGTGGGTGTTCCCGTGGCCGCCTTTCCGCGCTGGATGCTCTGCCCACGCTGCCGAACCCTGGCATCACTAGACTCTGACCTGTTCCAGCTCAAGGCAGACTTTTACCGGCCCGACAAGACGCGCTATGTCCACGTGAACTGTTCTTCGGCGGGGGCGCCGCCACCCGTGGTGCCAGCCCGCTTTCTGGTGGCGTGTAAAAATGGGCACCTGGATGATTTTCCCTGGCTTCGCTTTGTGCATGGAGAGGTACCTTGCCGGGCGAGGCTCAAACTCCGTGAACTTGGGGTCACAGGCGAGGCCGCGGATATCCAGGTGCTGTGCGAAACCTGCAGCAGGCAGAAGCGTATGTCCGATGCCTTCGGTACTGATGGTATGAAAAATCTTCCTGAATGCAATGGCCGCCATCCACACTTACGTAGTTACGACAAGGAGGCGTGCCAGGAGCAATCGCGAACCATCCTGCTGGGTGCCTCCAATAGCTGGTTTTCGCTTGTGCTCTCGACGCTCGCCGTGCCAAACGCCGTTGACAAGCTTGGTCAACTGGTGGAGGAGCACTGGCATCTGCTGGGAAAGGTCACGAGCCAACAAAATATCGAACTGCTGCGCCAGATAGGCCAGTTGGAGCACTTTTCGGCCTACTCGGATGCCGACATCTGGGAGAAGGTTGAGGCAAGGGAAAACACATTCGATGCGAGCGATGATACCCCTCTACCGAGCTTAAAAGTGCCAGAATGGAAGGTCTTGAGCAACTCCGCTGCCGCCCCCGAGGCCCATGACTTCAAAGTAAGAGCTGTTGCTCCCCCGCAGGGCTATGAGCGTGTGCTCAAACAGGTGGTGCTGGTTGAGCGACTGCGGGAAGTGCGAGCATTAATCGGGTTCACGCGTATCGAGTCGCCGGGCGATTTTACCGAGGTAGCAGAGATACCGGAGGAGCATCGTGTGCCCCTCTCGCGCAAGCGGCCCACGTGGGTGCCTGCTGCCGAAGTACGTGGGGAGGGCATCTTTCTGGAATTTCGCGAGGACGCGATGATTGACTGGATGGAGAGGTCTGCCTCGCACAAGCACGAGCGCATATTTTTAGAGGCGCACATGCAGTGGCGCAAGGCCCGGCGCATGGAAGATCCCGCACGAGGCTATCCTGGCCTGCGCTACGTCTTGCTGCACTCCTTTGCTCATGCCCTCATGCACCAGCTGACCCTGGAGTGCGGCTATACGGCGGCCAGCATCCGCGAACGCATCTACGCCCTCTCTCCCGAGCATGAGCAAGGCCCGATGGCCGGCATTCTGCTCTACACCGCTGCCCCCGATAGCGAGGGGACATTGGGCGGCCTGGTTGGTCTGGGCGTGCCCGATCAATTGGGACGGCATCTCGATGGCGCGTTGGAGCGCACGCGTAGCTGCACCTCGGACCCGCTCTGCGCCGAGCATACGGGCCTGCAAGATACTTCGCTGCACGAGGCAGCCTGTCACGCCTGCCTCTTTTTACCGGAAACTTCCTGTGAGCGCGGGAATAAATACCTGGACAGGTCGGTCCTTGTCCCGACGGTGGATAGGACGAAGCTGGCGTTCTTTGGGATGAGTGGGTGATGGGTGATGACCGACTTTTTAGATAACACCTCTAGTAGAGACAAGCCATTGCTGCCCCTATACATCCTCTTCAATTGTGCCTGGTAGGTGCGTCATGACGATTGTAAAACCAGAGGGGTACGCTTTGAGGTCGAGTCGTTCATATAAGGGATGTTCCTGCAAGATTTCCTCTGCTTGTCTCCCGGCATCCTCACGATCTTTGGCATAGAACGTAAAGAGGGTATCCGCTTTTGCGGTTACGCGGCAAGAGAGTATCCAGAGTATCATCTATAGCTATTCCCTTTGCTGTCGATGGTATGAATGTAATGATAGGAATCTGATGATATCATTACATGCCCACTTCTGTCAACATACCATCATTGATACAATCGGGCTAAAAGCGGTGAGAATGCATGATACGTCTGCGAGTCAAAGAGGTTGCCAAAGAGAAGGGTTTTAGCCAGGGCAGGTTATCGAGAGTTGCAAATATTGATGAGAACACACTCAAGCGCATCTATCGTGACCCTTATGCCATTATCACGACTGAAACACTAGATAAGCTGGCAAGGGCTTTAGGTGTCCCATCCTCAGAACTCATCGAAGATGTACCAGATAAATAAGACGTATCACTTCATTAACCCGAAGTGCAAGTTGTGCTCACGGGTCTCCGGCGCCATCACAGGATCGGTATTTTTTCTCTTGTGACTGATTTTCGATATAAGGAGGTATCAGAATGCCCAATGCCCAATCCGCGAGTGAAGACCAAAACGAAATCAGAGATGCATCCGAGCGAGTCGTTGTTGTTGCGGCACGATTTGCCCTGGATGAATACCGCAATTACTCTGCCTATATTTGCTTGCCCCATCGTTCCTTCCAACCCTGTGTTCGCATGGCATTTTATACAAAAAACAAAATCGACCGCCGGATCCCAAAAATTCTCGGGCAAATAGAGGCAATATCTGGTGACGAGATTGAGACAAGGACTGACCTGACAGATAGTGAGAGAGCAAGATTAAAAACGCTGCTCACAAAAATGGAGACTGCAAGAAGCGAAGAGTGGAGCAAAAGGAAGTTGAAGCTGAATCATGAGCGGTACGCGGAGGAGGTGGCGATGGGGCTGCATGAGAAATGAAGAGAACCGCAGTACTCCTCTCGCCCTTTCCTACAAAGAAAAACGAGAGACTTCACGCAGCATCATATACGTCGAGCGATTATCCTACTTGCTTGCACTGAGCAACGAAATGAGGAAAATATGTCAGTGTTTACACACACCGCCAGAAAGAGCATCGCGATTACATTCAACCTCATCTTTCTCTGTAGTCTCATAGGGTGTGGGACTGCCACAACAGCCTCCCCCACTTTCACGCGTCTGTTCTCACCACATTACCAGGTCGCGAGCCAGTCCAATATCGCCTATGGGCCAGCGTTCGAGGAACAGCTTGATCTGTGTCGGCCCCTTGGGATATCCACAGCACGCCCAGGGATCGTGCTCATTCATGGAGGCGCCTTTGTTGCGGGAGACAAGCGCTACCAATTCGACGACTACGATACCTTGCTCGATGTTTGTCAGGGTCTTGCATCACAAGGATTTCTTGTGGCATCGATCAACTACCGTCTTGCACCCGATGCGATCTGGCCTGCTCAAGTAAGTGATGCACAACTCGCTGTACGTTGGCTACGGGCCCATGCCAGTGAAATCAAGCTCAATCCCCAGCGTCTTTGCACGGTGGGTCTCTCAGCAGGCGCATACCTCTCAGTATTTCTTGGCGTCCTGCACAAGATTCACCCCGGAGACCGTGCCGATCTTCTTGCCAGCCAGGCAGCGACTGTTGGTTGCGTGGTAGATTTTTATGGTCCTGTGGATCTGGCCCAGCTACTCAAAACGGCACCAGAGCCCAACCAGACCGTGCGAGATTTGCTGGGATATGCAACTCCTGAAAGCAATCTAGAACTCTACCATGCCGCTTCACCGCTCTTTCTCGTCTCCTCCCAAAGCCCACCGACTTTGATCATTCACGGCACACAAGACACCACCGTTCCCCTTGCTCAATCGCAGGCTCTCCAGCAAGCCCTACAAAAGCAGCACGTTGCGGTTCAACTCATCACCTACCCAGGAACGCATTCCCTAGGAGAGCTGAGCCAGCAACAAATACGCGTTCTCTGGACACATGCCCTCACCTTTCTCGTCTCGTACCAGCATCCTTAGCAACTGGACGGTGGGTAAGGGACGCCGGAGAGGGTGTCTGAACCACAATTCAAAGCCGATTCTGACACTCTCTTGTTTTTGCTCATGAAAGTAGGGCTCTCCGTCAATTTATGTGAGCCTGCTTGCTAGAAGGAATTACAGGGAGAGCGATATCAGTCGGTCACGTTTGAGGTCCCATCTTGAACTTCTGTCTGTCACAGAGAAAGAGGTTTTTTTCGTATTATAAGCAGTTGGCCTACATAGACATCAAGGAGAAAGATGAAAACCGTTGCCATTACCGGAGCAGAAGGAAACATTGGTTCGCGCCTGCGTAAGAATCTCGCCGGAAAATACGAGTTACGCCTTATCTCGCTCAAGCCAATTCCTGGCGAGGAGGCTATTGTTGTCAATATTGCAGAAAGTATGCAAGCACTAATTCCTGCTTTCAAAGGGGTGGAGAGTGTGGTGCACCTGGCTGCGAGCCCTGCTGTCGATACCCCTTGGGAAGCCGTGCTGCACAATAATATCATCGGGACGTATAATGTGTTTGAGGCGGCCCGGCAAGCAGGAGTGAAACAAATCATTTTTGCCAGTTCCAATCATGCCGTCGGCACTTACGAGCAAGAGTTTGAACCAGGACCCAACCGTCCTCATGACAAGGTGATTGATCAGCTTGTCCCTATCCGACCGGATAGTCTGTATGGGGTGAGTAAAGTCTTTGGGGAGGCACTGGGTCGCTACTACGCCGATCACTTAGGGATGCACGTGATTTCGCTGCGCATCGGGTGGATTACGCCCACAAATATCCCTGAAGGGAACAATCTTGCTGAACCAGGGGTGACCATGTGGCAAAGCCATGAGGACTTTGTGCAAATGGTCGAGAAATGCCTTGAGGCAGAAGAAATCCAATTTGACATCTTTTATGGGATTTCGGACAATCCTTTCCACTTCTTTGATCTTGAGCATGCCCGGCAAGAGATCGGCTATGAGCCGCAGGATAATTCCCTGGAAAAGATGCACGAGACAAAAAACACGAGGGAAGGCAGCGCGTTGGAGGAGGGATAGGAGGACGCTCCATGCCAGCTTTGTACTCCTCCAGGCAGTCTGCTATTTTCTGTCTGGTTTGGCTGGAGGCAGCCAGAGCGAGACGTGGCTCGGCTGCATCGTCTCCTGCACCACCGTTAGCAGATGCTCACGCAACTGGTTCAGGTCAACTTCGTTGCGCAAGGTGGCGCTGAAGGCTGCCAGGGTCTTGGCTGCATCATACTTGCGGCGGTAGAAGCGACGATCGATGATGGCCTGGATGCGATGGCGCAAGGGCTGGAAGAGAGCAGCAATGACGAGCGTCGAGACCACGATTGCGACCGCATTATTCTGGTGAAACAGCCCCTGGAACAGCGATTGCAAGGCAAAAATGAGGCCAAAATACAGCAGGGCGAGCAGAGCGGTCAAGCTGCCATACACCAGTGTGCGATTGATCAGCACGTCGATATCATACAGTCGATACCGCAAAATCGAGAACCCAATGGAGAGCGGGATCAGGAGACAGGATGCCCACAACTATCAAAGTGAACTTGATGCAGGGCGCAGTATCGTGCTTATCAAAGCGGTTGGTAGTCCGGAGCAGGCTCTCAGCATCCTGCGTCAGAGCGGGGCATATGATATCGCTTTTCGCTTTAGAACTGCACCACCGACTATGCCGTCGGGGACGTATAATTCAAATGCGCAGCCCGGAACCTATGATGCGACACAGCCCCAACCTGGTCAACCCATCACTAGGGGCGAATGAAACGCTAAATGTGACAAGCAAGTTGCATTGATTGCCGCCTACGCAACAGCAACTCCCGTCGTCGAAGGGCCCATCTCAGGCTGCTTGCTCCATGACTCGCTTAAAGGCTGAGGTGCGGGTCTGTTCCGGTGCTTCCATAAAAAGGAGTTGCTCTGCTGAGCGAGAAGCGCGTGGCACTTCACGAGGTCATACCCACCCACCAGGCCAGCTGTAGGGGCAATACCCCTTTACACGTTGCGGCTACGCCGCAAATAGTCTTTTTGTACAAGTTTGTGTGTGTTTTGCGTGCGCCGGCGCACGCAAAACACACACAAACTTGTACTACAACTTGAGGTCGCCGCGAGCAACTGGTTGGCCTGGCTCACCGTCAGCGCCTGGCCAGACTGGGCATTGACATGTTTGATGAACCCTGTCAGATCACTACAGGCTTGCGCAGTGTTGTTGGCCACCAGGTCCGCCTGCACGGTCTGCAACTGACTATCGAAGCTAGTTTGGATGCCCTTTGGCAACAAGTGGAAGTTGTTGACCAGGGTTATCGTGTTGGTCACATGCGTCGCGGCCCCGTTGACCACCACCTGGAAGCTGCCGCTCACTTTGTTGCCCACCGGGTCGCTGGCGCTACAGTTCACCGTCGTCGTGCCGATGGCGAAGGTGATGCCGGAAGCGGGCGTACAGCTGATCGTCAGATCACTCGGCGCGTTATCCGGGTCGGTTGCTGTAACGGTATAGTTCACGCTCGCCCCCTGTGAGCTAGTGGCATCCACCGTGATGGGGCTAATACGGATCAACCTAACGAAATGGAGTTGGATACTCCGTAGGGGCGAAGGAATCCTGTCCGGGGACAGGTAACCCACCGTCCTTGTGCCGTTGCACCACCACGTCATCAACACGCCGGGCTACGCGGGCGACCGTAAAGGCCCTCCCAACCCTTCCCAACCGCCCTCGCCCCTACGGATCTCTCGACTTCCTACTGCTCTCCCCGGCTTAGCTTGATGCCTATTCAGACCATTAGATTGGGGCTACTCCTGGATAGTCGCTGCGGGAACTTACAACTTGCTCGATCGCTTGCATTACCGCCAGGGCCAGGGCCATTTAAAAGTCGAGGCATTCTATCGCTCACGTCCTGTTTTTCGTGTGTCGCCTGCGGCGACACACGAAAAACAGGAAAAAAGAGTTTTTGCGAGGACACCTCGCGCTCCGGCAAGGGGCCTGCTGCCCCTTGCAACCCCGCTTTCGCGACTTTTAAATCGCCCTGCATTCTGCAACTGATTGGTTGCATAGCGAGGGAATGTGTGGTAAGATAGTGTAACTAATAGGTTGCACTTGAAAGGAGCTATTCATGGAAGCAGTTATGATTGAACGGAGCATCGTTGTCACGGCAGATCGTGAGCGGGTGTGGCAGGCGATTACGACGCCGGAGCACATTGCGAAGTGGTTTGAACCGATCCGCTTTGAACGCTTAGCCGTTGGCGAATCCCTGACGTTTGGCTGGGGTGGTGAAGGTTCGATCGCTCTCGTTGAGCCGATGGATCGATTTGGTTTCAGCTGGCAAATCGCGCCTCCCCATCCGGCGCAGACCCTGGTGGTCTTTGCTTTGGAAACGGTGCCTGAAGGGACGCGCATCACCGTGACGGAGCAGGGGTTCGAGGCGCTGCCAGACGGGGTGCGTCAGGCCCGTTTCAAGGACAACACGCAGGGGTGGGAAAAAGAGCTGGGTGAACTCATCGCCTACTTACAGGCAGGGAGCCATGATTGAGAGCGAAGACTTGCGCAGAGCAGCCCCAAAACGGCGACTCAGCTGGCGTACGAATTTCCGATCAGCAGGCAAGGGATCATGAAGCATCTCGATCTGCTGGTCCATGCAGGACTGGTGCAAGTGCAGACGAAAGGACGCGAGAAACGGTATGTGTTCCATCCGGAAGCACTCCAGGCTGCCAGCGCGTGGATTGAGACGATTGGCAAGCAGTGGGATGAGCGTTTGCAGCGGTTAAAGGATCTCGTTGAAGACGACAGTGTATAGAAAGATCGGGTTGCTATTAGCAACTGAACATTTGAAAGGAACACATCGATGAACACTCTTATATCCTCTTCAATCGTGCCTGATAGTTGTGGCTATTCCTTCAGGCTGCGTTGGAAGTCATGAACCCGTCGCCGGAAGGCAGACGGGCTTGCAGCTAGGCGCGTCCTGCTGCAATAGGCTCCATGACTTGAGCCCGAGAGATATTGATGGCGGCATTGCGATCAGCGTTATCGGTATGGCCGCAGGATTGACAGACAAAGGAGGCTTGACTCTTACGATTGGTCTTATCACAGTATCCACATGCGCTACACGTTCTCGACGTATGGCGAGGGTCGACCAGGTGCAATGGTATGCCAGCAAGAGCGGCCTTGTAGGAAAGGAAAGCACGGAGTTGAGCAAACGACCAGGAAGTATGGCGATTGCGCTGAGAACGTCTAACCGTGCTATCGGTCCGTTTCCGAATGTGCCTGAGTTCTTCAATCGCTATGGCTTGCCCGTGGGCCTTGGCCTTACTCACAATGCGTTTCGAGATGACATGATTGGTGTTGCGCTTAAACCTGGCCTCTTGGCCAGAGAGCTTCTTGAGGTGGCGCTTCGCGCTCCTGGTTCCACGCTTCTGAAGACGCTGCCTCAGCGCATGATGCCGTTTCCGGTTTTTCTCGACACCTTCCCCGCTGAAGGTTTCCCCTTCAGAGTCAGTAGCCAGATTAATGATACCCAGATCAACGCCAAGGGTATCACTGGTCTCATGAGGGGCAGGGGTAGGGACTTCGAGGGTGGCAGCCAGGTAGAAGATGCCCTGACGGTAGATCAAATCGGCTTGCCCCTTGATTTGGTCAAGTCGAGACTCTTGATACTCTCCCATACGGAAGGGAACGAGCACACGTCCAGAAAGGGTCAAAAGGGAAACCGTGTTCAACCCCTTGAAAGACATCACGCGAGGGTCATAGACAATAGCCCCCTCAGACTGGAAGAAGGGCTGGATGCTCTTATCGCGCTTATAGGCTTCACTCGCTTTGCTGATAGCCCGAATAGCCAACTGAGCTGCAAGTTTATACGTCGTACGCAACTCACCATAGACGATCTTTTGCAGTTCAAACTTATTGGCCGTCTTCTCGCTGAAAGCAATTGCAGCCACATAGTTGGCGGCTGCATTAAAAGTATGCATGGTCTCAAGCAAGGCCTGGTGCTGTTCTTCAGTAGGTGCAAGCTTCAAGAGCAGGGTTTGTTTCATAGAACAAGCATACTAGCATTGAATGATATTGTCAATAGCCCGTCGGCGGACGCCTTTCATTCCTCCCTCAGCCTGAAGGCGTGAGGGCATCCTGAAAGGATTTTAGGTGAAGAACTCCACTAACACGGGAGCAAGGACTTGCGGGGCTACCTCGTGGGTCTGACCTTCCAGGGTGCGATGCTGTGCATGGGGCATCGCCCTGGCAAGCGCCAGGGCCGTGACGTGCATAAAGGGATAAGAAGCACTGCCGTCCATGACGAGTGCAGGAACAGCTACGCTGGCTGCTTTCTCGGTGGGGACCGAGGCGTCTTCCCCCATGGCAGCGGCGTCATAGGCGAGGGTGGAGGCGACCGCTTCCCACATCGGCCACATAGGATGCTGGCGAACCCTATCAAGGTGGTCGGGGGGCATCCCCGTCAACAGCATAAAGAGCGCCAAAGCGTCGCCTTTGCGACCTTGTGCTACCACTTCCGCAAGCTGCTTCCGATATTCCTTCCAGGCTCGTCTGGCAGCCTCATCATCATTGTAGGGGGCTTCGTACATGGCCAGTTTCTTGATCTTGTCACCCAGCTTGAACGCTTGGAACCTGTGTCGGCGAGCTGAAGCCGATCTTATTTCACCACTCGGAACGAGAGATGGGTTGCTCCCGGTGTCTCAAGCGTTCGGATGCGTTCCAGGTGGATAGGCTCTGAGCCCAGGTGATCGAAAAGACGAACGCCTTCACCCAGCAGAACATGGGCAATGCTCATATGGAATTCGTCGAGCAGACCCGCCTGCAAGGCTTGTTGGACGGAGCTGGCACCATGCAGGGCCACATGTTTCTCGCCTGCCAGCTCCTGTGCTTTGGCAATCGCGCTGTAGATGCCATCGGTGACAAAGTAAAATTGCGTCTTACCCTTTTTCACGGGCGCTCGTGCTTGCGATTGCAAGACAATCACCGGCCAGTCGGGAGCCGTGCCATCGGGAAAGACCCACCCATGCTCATTGTCAATTTCGTCAAAGCTTCTGCGCCCCATGATTACCGCGCCGTTCTCGCCCAGCGCATCGCCCACGACTTCATGGAACTGTTCCATGGCGCTTCCCATCCAGGCGAAGACCTCTGAGACGTCATCATTTTTATCCGCGATAAATCCATCGAGTGAGACCGAAAGGCCAAACATAACTTTTCCCATGATGTTCTCCAATCTTTGTGAATGCTCTTCTCTTTTATTTGGACTGCAACTCTTGCACATACTCGACCAGGTACTCCCAGGTCATGCTCATCCCTTGCAGGATACCGATATCGAGAGCGACTTTCAGAGCCGTTGCGCTCGCGAATTGGACACGAGCCGTCACGCTCGTTTTCCCTGCCTCTTCCATAAAGATCACGGTGGTCAGGTGCTCGGGCATCCCTTCGATGGGATTGGCATGTTCATCGGCGAAGGTCGTGGTGTAGACCAGCTTCTCCGGGGGGACGATCTCGCGGTATACGGCTCTAGCCCACTGATCGTGCCCCTCCGGCGAACGCAAGCAGTAGTGCCAGATGCCACCAGGCCGCAAGTCGATGGTACAAACGGGAACGGTGTACGGCGGTGGCGCCCACCAGCGCACCAGATGCTCTGCTCTGGTGAACACCTGAAACAGCAGCGTGCGGGGTGCGCTGAAGTGCCGTTGCACGATAACTTCCTGTTCCCCAACACGAGGGATCAGCGAGTAGTCTTCAAACATTGGTGTCCTCACTTCGGTTGTTGGTATACTGCTCGGTGGCCTGCACTTCCAGGAGATAGTCGTCCAGACGATCGAAGCGTTCTTCCCAGAGGCGACGAAAAGAGTGCAGCCAGGACTCCAACTCCTGGAACGGTTCGCGCCTCAGCTGATAAATCCTCCGATTGGCCTGCGGCTGGACCTCCACAATGGCAGCCTCGCTCAGAACCTTGAGGTGCTTCGACACCTGCGGTTGCTGTAATCCCAGCCGCTCTTTGATCTGGCCTACGGTCAGAGGGCCATCACGCAGCAGTTCGACAATGTGGAGGCGGTTTGGCTCCATCAGAGCAGTCCAAAGTGTTTTCATGGTTCTATTATACCCGAAAAGGAATATACTTGTCAAGGTATATTCCTGAAAATGTATGTTCCAGAGGACCTGGCAAACCAGGCGCGCGACCTTGTTGTCTTTTTTCTGATATGCTATGATGGTTTCGTCAAGACTATCGTTTAGACCCTATCTTTCAGGAGAGGCACGTCTCATGGTTGTGGTGAACCGGTAAGTCCCTCAGTTTAGAGCTTGATGTGAGAAGCGAGGAAGAAGGCTGTCGCGTGACAGCCTGGATATTCACGTGGGCTGGTTGCGCGAAGGAAGTGTAACGAGCCACAGAATATGCTTTTCTGTCCTTGATTCATGCGCTCTCAACTGATGGCACGGATAAGCACCCAGGGGTGCAGACGTGTGATCTTCTTCCATCTCCCCTGCTTTTCTCAGTATAGGGGACCGCGATCTCGGTCTGCTTTCCCTCCTGCCCTGTCCTCCTGCCTTGTTGAGTGCGCTCCTTCACCCAAACGGGTACTACGAAATGGAGCGAGAAACATGCACCGAAGACCCAGGAGGCGGAAAACCCGTTCCGCTCGAACCGATCGGCAGACGAGGCGGTTCTGGACCAGCCAGGGGCTGCTGATCCAGCAGCAGGCACGGTTGGGGATGCGAGAGTACGATGCCCGCCAACCAGCCTGTCATTACAATCTGCATATTCAGCCTGCCTGTGGCGGCCTGGATTACCATAATTACCATATCCGATACCTGGGAATTAGAGAGGACAAACACGTCTGGTCTGTGGTCGATGCGCCTTCTGGCAAAGAGATGAGCCATCGAGTCTACGCCTTCTCGAAGGAGCACTTCATTCGAGAGGTGATCGATGCTGCCAGCAGCCTGCTGGTCACTGATATGACCAACGATGTCGGCGATCCCTCTCTCTGGGCCAAGCTTTCTGAGTACCTCGCTCTTGTCTTGTTCGATTTGTATCGACACGATCTGGAAAAGACTTCCGGGAGGATATCATGAACCTACACGACTTTTCAGAACATCAGCTTTCGCTGGCCCCTTTCTACAAGGGTTGGGATGTCTACCAGCAGCGTCTTGTCGCAGCCATCGCGCCACTTACAGCGGAGCAGCTTGCCTTGCGCAGCTCGCCGCAAAACCGGCCGGTAGGTATGCTGGTTACTCATATCGTCTCTGCCCGCGCCTGGTGGTTCCACACGCGGATGGGCGAGGGGAGCGCCGATCTTGCTCCCCTCGGATTATGGGATATAGATGAGGAGGAGCCATTACGCCCGACGGCAGAGTTGGTTGCCGGGCTTGAGAGGACCTGGCAGATGATCCAGGATGCGCTTGCTCGCTGGACTCCTGCCGATCTTGAGCATGTCTTCCCACCGTACAGCGAAGAGAGTCCCGCACGTTCGCGCCAGTATATTATCTGGCATGTGCTCGAACACGACATTCATCACGGCGGTGAACTCTCCTTCATTCTCGGCGCACACGGCCTGGCAGCAGTCGATTTGGGGTAAGAGGATGAACGTATTCAGTTCCCCTCCCCATGGGTGGACATGTTGAAATGATGCGGTCGCTTAAGCGACAGGGGCGCCCCTGTCGCTCAGGCACCTGTTTAAAGACCTTCTCGCGCACTTGCTCTTCTGGCACAGAATCAAGCAGCGAGACGAGGGCACGAGTTGGCAAGCTAGACACGTTTCTGGCAGACATAGATCATTGAGGGAGAAGTGGCGGTCAGAGGATCTTGCTGCCAATTGCCGTAACACGAGCGAATCTGAAACCCATTATAGAAGAGCAAGGCTTCCATCTCCTGGGGAAAGACATAGCGCAGGGCTACGCGCAGCATCTTCTCTCTTTGCCGGCCTCCTGGATGGAGAAACGTGAAATGGCGCGTGTAGTGCTGGATTTGGGTCATGGGATCGTAGTGTTGCTGCTCAGTGATCACGAGTTGCCCCCCATCAGGGGTGGTGTACTTCTGCGGTTCTGGACGGCGGACTTCCAGGAGATTGCGTGGGGAGGGATTGCGTGTTTCAAAGAGAAAACATCCCTCCAGTTGCAAATGTTCCCGGACTCGTGCCAACATCGCTTCCTGGTCCTCTCGCGTCAGAAAGAATTGAAAAACATTTTCCAGCATGTAAATGAATGGAAACTGCCTCTGGAGGTGGAACGTGCGCGCATCAGCCACCACCCAGTCAATCGAGACGGCTTGCTTCGCCGCCTTCTGGCGGGCCCATTCGATCATCTCTGGAACGACATCCACACCTGTGACCTGATAGCCTTGCGCAGCCAGGCGAAGGGCCATGCGTCCTGTTCCACACGCAAGATCTAGAAGAGGCCCACCAAGCGAGCGCGCCCACTGCTCGGTCAGTTGCCAATCATCATCGTAGCCCTCGTCTTCCAGATCATAGATCTGCGGATCTCGAAATTCTTCAAGATTATCATGATCAATCATCAGTGTCCCTGCTTCACCTCTGGCTTTTCTAACCCCAGAACGATCGGAGATGCCCATCGTGTATATTCAGCGATAATCAGGAAGTCGAATGCTTTTGCGAGCACACCTCCCACTTGCTTCTTGGGCTGGACTAGACAACATCCTGGCAAGGGCCATCCCAGCCAGCCCTACATACTGACTTCACTAGTTACTCGTAGGCTCGGTGCTGAGCCTCGCGCAGGCGGCGAGTGAGAACGGCCAGCAGGTCAAGCCCGACATCGGGGTCGGTGCTGAGTATATGGCGCAGTATCATGCGGAATTCTCCCTTCGGCAGCACGAGCGCGCTGACCTCATCTACCGCCGTGACAGTAGCAGAGCGAGGCAGATCATCCAGCAGCGCCATTTCGCCAACGATATCTGCCATCCCTGCAGTCGCCAGAACTTCCTCCGCTCCACCAGGTCCGTTTGCCCGGGTGATGCGCACTGTCCCTTTGGTTATAATAAACAGCCCTAACCCTTTTTCGCCTTGAGAGAGCAGCACCGAGCCTGGGCTATACCTGGCCTCCCGACAACATTTTGCTATTTGCGTTAACTCCTTATAACGGAGGCCGGAAAAGAGGTCTACACGCGCTAAGGCATCCTCGTACATGGCCTGGAACCTCCTTTTTCGTCGAGTACTACGATAGAGATCAGAAAGGTGGGGTCTACTGGACTTATTTTATCACAGTGGATCCATCATTTTAACAGGTTCATGTCCGAGTGGGTACGATCACAAGAAGAACTCCATCAACACCGGAGCCAGAACGCCTGGGTCGACATCGTGCGTCTGGCCTTCCAGGGTGAGCACCTGCGCATGCGGGATCGCTTTGCCGAGTGCCTGGGCTGTGTCAGACATGAATGGGAAACTTGCTCCGCCATACAAGACGAGTGCCGGTGCGTTGACGTTGGCTGCCCGTCCGGTGGGTACTGAGGCATCTGCGCCCAAGATGGCGGAGTGGTCGTAGGCAAGCGTCGGCGCTAGAGCCTCAAACAGTGGCCATACCGGTGCATGACGCATGGCTTCAATCTGGTCGGCCGGCGTCCCCACCAACTCCATAAACAGCGCCACGGCATCGCCACGGCGATCTGCTGCCAATGCTTCAGTAAGTTGTTTGATGTATTGCTTCCATGCCCGTTGGGCCTGGGCATCATCATTGTAAGGAGCCTCGTACATGGCGAGCTTCTTGACTTTCTTGCCGAGCCTTAAGGCCGCTTCCAGGATAAGGGCAGCTCCGGAGGAATGGCCATACAGGTATGCCGACCCGCCGGCTTCGTCGATGAGCGCCTCGATATCCTCAATCTCACGCGCGACGGCATAGGGCATGGTATCGCCACTCTCGCCGCGGCCACGCCGGTCATAGTTATAGACCGTAAAGCGACGCGCAAGGAGTTTGGCCAACTCCGGTCCGGACCAGAAGGATCGTGAACACATGGCCCCTGCTACCAGGATGACTGGTGGCCCGTGGCCTATTGTGTCGTAGGCGATCCTGGTTCCGTCTTTTGAAGTCACTGTAGATGTTATGTTTTCCATATATTCTCCTGTTCTTTGTATGCCACGGACGGCCAGAAACCCTTGAATCCATCGAGGGCCTCGCCTCTAGCTTAACACATTCACACCGGAAAAACTTCTCTGATCTTGCTCTCCTACGAACATGGCAGGATTCATAATGCTGTGTCTGGCTTTTGTCTCCTATAACCTTCTATGTTACGTGATTCCAGGTGAGTGCTTCAATAGCGCTGCGTGCTGAAACCTGAAGGACCAGCCTGATTTGGGCAGGTATAGGATACGGCCTGGTGCAGGGTATTCAGGGAGGAAACGATGTTGCCATCCAATCGCAATTTGATTCGTGCGAATCCGCTTCTGGAGACCTATCAGACGCTTTTTGTTGTCTACTTTATTGGGCTCGGAGGGTTGCTGGCGCTGTTGATCTTGCGCATCGTCATCGGGGTCATCCTGGGTCAAGGGGCTGCTGGCTTGACAAAATTCCCGTCAATTCTGTCTTTCTACATTGTTCTGTTTCTCTGTTATATCCCCTCGTTTGTCTCGACTGTCTTGCAGTGGCGCTATTGGAAACGGATCGAGCGACGCCGTCTGGCGGCCGCCGCAGGAGACCGCTCCCTGCTCGCCGTTGAGCAGCCTCTCGCCAATCCGGCGGCTTTACCGTTGCTTTACACAATCACGTTACGTCTTAGCAAGGAAAGTATCCTGGTGCTTATAGGACTGGCGCTGGTGTTTGCTGCCTTGATGGCCGGAGTCTTTGCCTGGCTCAATGATGGGTTTCTATTCATCTCGCCCGATCGTTTTCACACCTTTCTTGTGCTTTTCGCGATTACGGCCAGCTTCATGGTGATTGCACTGCTTGCTCTCTTCCTCTCTCCTTTTGGGCGTCAGAGAGTGGAAGTGACAGAGCAGGGCCTGAGTGCGCGTTATGGAGTCCAGAAAGGTGCTGTCAGGTGGGAGGAGGCGCGGCTCTTTGCCATGTACAACACGTGGGGAGCGCAGAAAAGCGGATCATCCATCACCTATGAGCTTTCCAGCGCCACGGAGATCGCGCGTTGGAACTGGGTTCAACGCCCAAACCGCTTTCGCATGAGCCTGGTGCCAATAGTTCCTTCGGACGACTATCACTTGCAGATGCAAGCGCTCAATGGGCTCATCGTTGCTCGCACGGGCTTACCCCTCTATGATCTACGTGCGGAGCCTGCTCCGGGTTGGCAACGCAACTTTATCCCGGATCCTTCGAGGAGAAACGCGTAATCATACCCTAGGAGAAAATAGTTTTGCTCCTCAGTTGTTGGTACGCTCAGGCTGCTTGACCGCATAGAGGCGGAAATGCTGGTCCCACTGATCCACGTCGCGCTCGTACTGCATGCCAATCTTCTCGGCAATGTGGATGGAGGCCACATTCTCAGGGGGAATTAGGGAAATCAGGCGAGGGAAGCCGAGTTGCTGCAGTCCATAGTCTTTGAGGGCTTGCGTCCCTTCCAACGCCAGGCCTCGTTGCCAGTACTGTGGTGCCAGCACATAGCCCAGTTCCACCTCTGGCTGCCCATCTACCTCCTGCATGAGGAGTCCGCACTGCCCAATAAAACGCTGGTCGCTCTTCTGAATAGTAGCCAGGAAGGAGTGTCCGTAGATCTCATATTCTCGGATATACCTGTTCAGGATATGCTGCACCTCCTGTTTGCTGTGCGGCCCACCCAGGAAGCGCATCACTTCGGAATCGGCATACAGGGCTGCCAGCTCGTCCAAGTCAGAGAGCATCAATGGTCGGAACAGCAGATGTTCTGTCTCGACAATAATCAGAGTCTCCTCATGCATCGTCTCCTCATGTCCTTTCTCAATCAGGCCTTTCCCGAGGAAACGGGGAAAAAAGGGATATTATTTTTTCACCGGTCCCCCTATAGCCTTCTCTTGCACAACTGCTCTGCTGATTGTGGATTATATAGTACGGAGTACCACGAAGGTAAGCAGATGTCAAGTGTGATACCTTCCCATTCAGGGTTTCTCAAAAGTCGCTGAATGTGTTCCCCACCCCACCCCAAAGGAAAGAAAGAGCGTGATGCGGCGGGCAGCCGCCCGCCGCATCACGCTCTTTCTTTCCCTTTTTTGCCGCCGCAGGCGGCTAGTCTTAGCTGAGCAATGTGACTTTAGAGAAGCCCTACCTTCCCATGAAATCTCGACTATACAATTCATTCAGATGCATAGTAAAATAATACTACAGAGCTTTTTATGGTAAAACTTCGTAACTATTAAGGATGGCACAAATAATGTTGCTGGTGAATCTCTCAAAAGTGAGTAAGCATTTTGGTGGAAATCCCGTCTTCTGGGAAATCGATGCAGAAATTATGGAGGGTGAGCGCATCGGACTGGTCGGTGAAAATGGTGGAGGCAAATCAACACTCTTCAAGCTCCTGGCCGGGCTGGAAGACCCGACGAGTGGCACCATCGCTCGCCGCCGCAATCTGACCTTTGGCTACCTTTCACAGGAGTCCGATCCTGGCCAGAGCCACAAAACCCTCTTCGAGGCTGTCTCAGAGGTAACACAGGAACTGGTGGCATTACCTGAACTGCTCAGCGAACTCGAGGCAAGGATGGCTGATCCAGTATTAGCAGAAGACCCGGATGAAATGACGAGGGTGCTAGATGAATATGGTAAAGCGCAGGAGCGTTTCGAGGCTTTGGGTGGCTATACGCTTGAACACAAAGTGGAAGCCGTGCTGCAAGGCCTGGGCTTCGGACCTGCCTGGTACGATCTAGAAGTCGGTTCGCTCAGCGGCGGTGAAAAGAAGCTGGTGAACCTTGCGCGTATCCTTATCAAGGCGCCCGACCTGTTATTGCTCGACGAGCCAGATAACCACCTTGATCTCGAAGCTAAAGCCTGGCTGGAGCAATACATATCGAGCTATCCAGGAACCGTACTCATCATTTCTCATGATCGCCAGTTGCTCGACCGGGCAGTCAAGAAAATTTTTGAACTGGAGGATGGCAAAATCTCGTCCTATGCAGGCAACTACAGTTATTACTTCAAGGAACGCCAGCTGCGTCTTCAGAAGCAATACGAACTGTACACACTGCAACAGGACGAAATCAAACGCCTGGAAGGAGTCTGGCGACAGTATCAAGGATGGTCCAAGGTGAACGATAAATTCGCGACCAAAGCAGAAGATACACTCAAACGTATAGAGCGCATCAAACGGCAGGGCGTCAATAAGCCCATCCTGATACGCGACAAAATCAAAGTCAACCTTGACGCAGACCGCAGCGGCAAGAAAGTACTGGAAGTCCAGGCTTTGAGCAAGTCTTACGATAGCTATGTCCTGTTTCAACCGTTCGATTTCACCATCCTCTACGGCGAGCGGGTCGGCATTGTGGGTGCCAACGGCAGTGGGAAAACAACGCTGCTCAAAACCATGATGGAGATGCTCCCGGCGGATAGCGGCTCGGTCAAAATCGGGGCCAGCGTGGTGGTCGGCTATTACGCCCAGGAACAGGAAACACTGCCCTTCGACAGCACGCCGCTCGATTTCATTCGCCGCATCAAGCCCATGAACGAGCCGCAAGCCATCGCATTCCTGAGTGGCCTGCTGTTCTCCTACGAAGATATCCGCACACCCATCCGTCGCCTGAGCGGAGGTGAAAAGAGCCGGCTGCAAATCGCCCGCTTGATGCTTACCGACGCCAACTTCTTGCTGCTCGACGAGCCCACGAATAATCTGGATATCACTTCGGTTGAGGTGTTAGAAGCCGCATTAGAGGAATTCGAGGGTACCATCCTCACCGTTTCGCATGATCGCTACTTTCTCGATAAAATCGTGTCGAAGATTGTAGCGATTGAGAGCGATGGGACGGTGAGGATGTATCCGGGGAACTTCTCGTATTATTATGAGAAACGGATTGCTTTATACACCTCTTAACAAAGCGGCGCGGGAAGTCCCTTCCCATTCATGTTCTCTGACCTCAGGAGTGAGATTTCACCAGGTTTATTCTAGCTGGTCTGTCAAGCGGCTCTATACGTGGGGTCGACTTATTCGTCGACTCCCTCACCCGTCACAACGGCATGCACGTAGTCGGCGACATAGTGGCGTTCGACCACCCCATCGATGATCATGCATTCGGCGACGGAGACCACCTGCGGCACCGTCTCGTGCAGGAAGCTGATAATGGCCCGCTCGTTGCGGCTGTCGGCATCGCCGTCGGTAATGAAGGCGAACAGCTCATCTGTAAATTTTTCTTCGTTCGCAAGCAACTGGAAAATGCTTGACATAGTAGGCAACGCCTTTCTGAAAGGGTGATGTGGAAGTGAGGTGTGATAGGTCACTCGCACATCGTCCCTAAGCCCCCTGATGAGGCGGTATGAGGATCTGAACAGTTCCTGAATTTGAATGCTACGATGAATTCTGTAGTACAGGAAGTATACGCAGCAAGTGGGTTCTCTGTCAAGCACACCAAATGGGATGGGTGTTAAATCTGCGTCCCACTGATAATCCTCCACGTACCATATTCCTGTCCGGCGATGTATGTTTCATGATAGACATTCATCGTCGTCCCTGAACCGGTCTCCTCGGTAGCATTGACTGTAGCTGCCACCTGGACTGTACCGTTGCTGAGCTGCGTTGTATTATTAATATGCACGTCATCGCTGCGGGTTCGTGAGTATCCCTCGACGAAACTACAATACCCGGTCGTGCTGTGAAAATCGGCTCCCCACTGGCTGTAGGCATCTGGATAGTTACGCGCGTTGATGTCGCTGTAAAACTGCTGAACTACCGCTTGACCTGCTTGAAGAGGATCCGATGATATAGGAGGTGGGGTGACAGAAACTCTCCCTGTTTTGTCGAGGCGCCCACCGCTCTTGATTTGCCACGTACCCGGGTCAACCACCTCGTAGCCATCATACGTTGTTTTCACGGTGCCCGTTGCGAAAAGTTCGGTCGCGACAATAGTTATGGCTACTTTGAATGTGCCACCAGGGAGTGTCGTGACCCCGTTATAGGTTACGTCATCGTGCTCGGTAAGCCTGTAACCATCGACCAGAGAGCAGTAACTGCCTTGTCCGGAATTCGTTTTTTCTAGTGCGTATGCAGCTGTATATTCCCTGGCATTGATATGTTGATAAAACTGCTCGACCACCCCTTGTGCATGTTGAGCGGGCGTTGGCCCCTGGGCCCCCTTGGGCTGCTCAGGCTGGTGAGGAAAAACTTGAGGTATCCCAAGCAGTAGCCCGCCAAGGGTCAGCACAAAGACAATTGGTACAGCGATCCACGCGAACCAGGCATGCCTGGTTCGCGTCGAAGCGGGCCGGGAGGCCTGAGGGCCAGGTGTACCAATTACCGCCGGCATGGTTGGAATGGGAGCGCTATCCACTTGTGTAGACGCAGACCAGTCAGATGGTGGCGAATACGGTGCCAGTATAGTAGGTGCGTAGTGCTGCTGGTCCGCTACAGGGTAAGTCGCTGTGTTCATAGCATTCTTGAGTTCCTGGGTCAGTGCGCCTGCCGATGCATAGCGATCTTCACGATTTTTCGCTGTAGCTTTCTGTATCACCGCGTCCACCGCTGGCGGAACAGCGGGGTTACTAGAATGAAGCAGTGGTACGGGCTCTTGCAGGTGTTTCATCAGAAGGCCGAAATGTGGATCGCCCTGGAAGGGAACAGCGCCGCTGAGCATTTGGAAAAGGACAATGCCCAGCTCGTAGATGTCTGTGCGGCTGTCAACCTGCCCACCCCGTATCATCTCAGGTGCCATGTATTCGGGCGTACCGAGAATTGTGCCCGAGCCCGTCAGTGTTATCAAGGATGATTTCCCGTTCCCCTGCATCATGCGGGCAATGCCGAAATCGGCCAGCACCAGTCTGCCGTCAGGATGGAGTAAGAAGTTGCTCGGCTTCAAATCGCGGTGAATAATGCCGTGCGCATGGGCATAATCAAGGGCCGCCGCTGCCTGCTCAATATACGTAAGCGCTTCTTGCAGTGGAAGCGCACCGCGCCGTGCCAGGACATCGCGCAATGTTCCTCCGGAAAGATAGGGCATCACAAGGTAGGCGATTCCTTCATGTTCCCCGTAGTCATAAATGGGCGTGATGTTGAGATGCTCAAGTCCTGCAATGAGACTTGCTTCGCGTTGGAAGCGGATGAGGAACTCTTCATACAAACTGTTGTCCATCATGACATCTGGCATGAGTACTTTCACGGCGACGTAGCGTGCAAGCTGGAGCTGCTGTGCCAGGAAGACTGCACTCATACCCCCCTTCCCAATAAGCGCCTCAAGCCTATATGTCCCTAGCACTTTCCCAACGAGGTTAGTATTGAGTACTTGCATAGCCCCCCCTTTTTTGGAGCTGAAATGTAGAAAAATCTCCTTTTTTTCACTTCATAATATCTTAGACGTACTCTACTTTAATTAATCAAAATTAAATCAACAACAAATGGGAGGATCGATGAAGTTATTGTAGGGATGATTAGAACTAAGGTTCTATTAAATATCGAGGTTAAGGAGCATGAGGTTGAACAAATGATCTACCCTCGCGTGCAGGTTGAGCAGTGCCTCGTATCACCGCCAGAGGCACCTGCTTGTCAGGGTAGACCTGAAAGGCTTGCATATCGTAGTGGTCGTAGTGCTCGTGACTGACGACGACCCCATCGAGTCAAGGCAGATTCTGCAAAGTAATACCATACGGTTCGCCGTGATAATAGCCATATTTCTCCGAAAACCAGGGATCGGTCAACACCCGGTGCCCGTCGAAGTCGATGAGCACGCTCGAGTGTGCAATACGTGTAATAGTCAGCGTTGCCATATCTGTTTTCTTTCTCTTTACCTGCTTGTTCATCACAAGGAAATAGGGTCAGCGTTTTTCGAACGATCCTGCGACCGGCGGTGGAGCAGTGATGCTGTCCGCGAACCCCCACACGAGTTTGAGCAGGCGCTCGAGCTGCTCGATCTGCGGGAGGTGCCCGGCCTCGGGGATGAGTGCGAAGCGCGCGTTGGGCAATGATTGGGCGTAGGCACGGCCATAGTCGGGGTCTACCACGCCATCGCTCTCACCCCAGACGACGAGGGCTGGAATCCTCACGCGAGCAAGTCGGCGGCGCAACTTCGGATCACGCATGCCCTGCCCCTGGTCGTACACTTTGAGCGCCTGGAAGTTCGCTGCCATCGCCGCCACCTGGTCAGGACTGAGGGTGGTGGGGTCGATGCGAAAGGCCGCCGGGTTGTGGAAACTGAGTGCTGACAACTCGTCAGGAGTCAGGGGGAAGACATCGGCGATCTCGCACCGCCATCTCGGCTGCAATCCAGCCGCCAATCGAGGATCCGACCACCATGACATCCCACAGGTCGAGCCGTTCAAGGAGGTCGAGGTAGGTGAGGGCGAGATCGTCGACGCTGTCGAACCATTCAGGCCGTGGCTCGCCTGCAAAGCCGGGGTGGGTCGGCACCAGGACATGCGCACGCGTGGACAGCGCCGAAGCTACGCCAGACACGGTCTGTGGTCCGCCACCACCATGCAAGACGAGCATGGGGCGACCGCTCCCTCGCTCGTCGATGCGCAGGTTCAAGCCGTCGGCGAAGGACTCGCTACGCGTTCTGGGAGGAGAAGGGGGTACAGTACTCATGGAATTCATCCTTTCTGTTGTGTCCATCTACAAAGTCAGTTCTGAATACGTTGTTTCGACGAGGAGAGCTCTTGCAAAGCTGCGCTCCTTAATATAAAAGCAAGTTTATATAAACATGTTTATTTAGGGATCAGAAAGGTTGAATCCATGACCGTCGAACTTGAGAATCTCGCACTAGCCGTCAAGCGATTGCAGTACCGTCACCACCGCACGCTCGATGCCAGATTGGCACCGTTGGGAATTACACTCGTGCAGTGGGACGCGCTGCGCGCGATCAGTCGGCATCCGAACGCCTCGTCGCACCGGCTAGCGCAACTGACCTTCCAGACCGATCAATCTTTTGGTGCTCTGGCGAATCGGCTAGTGGCTCGCGGGTTGATCAATCGGGTCACAGGACCTGGGCGAGCACTACGCCACTGTCTCACTCCTGCTGGGGAAGCACTCCTGAGCGAGGGCTACCCCGTGTATAATGAGGTACTCTCGAAGTCCTTCTCGCCGCTTTCCTCAACGGAACGTGATACTTTGTACGACCTGCTGACACGCCTGCTGCATGGACCAGATGGGCCTCTTGTGGAGTAGAGGTGTCCATGGCGGAGAGGCAGAGAGCCTGTTTAGGAAGGGATCATCCCGACTTGTTGCAGCAATTGCAGAATGTCTGCACACAGCCAATATTCGACGATTTTCCCAGCCTCGACGCGAAAGAGGTCCATACCCGCGTACTCGACCTGTTTCCCAACGGCAGCAGGCGAAGCGCCTGGCATGCCACCTTGATACGTGCCTCGAAAGAGCCATCGACCAGCAACCTTGTCTTCATCGGCAAGAGGACCAACCGTGGTCGTAAAGCTGTAGTCGGTGAAGGCTGCCGCACTCCCGCCGATCCACTGCTTCAGCCCATCGGGGCCGCGTACCTCAGCAGGACTCGTGCTAGCGGGAGCAAAATGCGCGACGAAGGTCGGCGCGATGATCTCATCCTCGATGCGCTGTTGGCTGCCTACTGGCCTCACAGTACACCTGAGCAACGGCATCTCCCGCTTCTGGTCTCCTATCGTCTTTTTCTCGCGTTACTTCCCCTGGCGCTCTCTGGCGACGGGGAATATCAGCGTGCCATTGTGCGTGAAATGAAAGTGGTGTTGTACCGGTATTGGGAACCGATCATGGAGATGCAGAGAGCGTCAGAAGTGGGCTCTCACGAGACACCTGTCTCGGCAGAAGAACAAGAACAGAGGAGAGATCCCTCACTTTTTGACAGAGATTGAGGTTGGTTCAGTACGAGAGAGGTCATGCACGACTCCTTTCTGGCCCACGAAGATTGCTCTGCTCAGGTTCGAGCAAAGCGATGGGCCTCAGTAGGAATCGGCAACTGCTCTACTCATTGGATGTAGCGAATAGGGAAAGTTGTTCTGAACGCGCTGGTAGCTCGCTTTGCTGGTGTTGTAAGGCGGCACTTTCCTGGAGCAAAGGGGAAAGAATGTCTGCAATGTTCTCTGTGGGCCAGGGCAGAGGATGGCCTCCACGCTCGATAAGCGTTTCATTGCCTGCAAGAGATTGAGAGGAGGCTGCCTGGCGCACATACAAAGGTCGCCCCTGTTTTAAGGCTCCGTTGGCACCTTCCCAGGTACCGCCCTTTGTATCTGCTTCGGCCACAATGACGACTTGAGCCAGGCCTGTAACAACCTTGTTGCGTTCCATGGCCCGGCTGACTACCCAGGGAGCATCGGGATGAAACTGGCTCATCAAGAGCACCCTGCCTGCTTCAATTTTTGGGACTAAGCTGCGCATCTGGACACCGCTGAGTTTGCGTATACCGTGCGGCAGCACAACAGTGGTATATCCATCAGTGCTGGTGGCTCCTCTTTTTGTGCGCCGCCGCAGGCGGCGCGCAGGAGAGGAGAAAGTTGGGGCACAGCCCCATAGACGCGAACTTAAGCGATAAGATGGTAATGAATCGGCCCCCGAAGCAGGGCGAGGACAAGCCATCGCCCCTACTATGCTTACGCGTGCATCGGCTGGAGAAGCCCGTCCATAGCGTTGCTTGCCAACGCCTAAAGTTCGCGCTTATTGGGCACAGCCCCAAGCCCCAGGTTAAGGGCTGCCGCCCTTAACAATCCCGCTTACGTTGGCCCCGAAAGGGGCCCTATCATGGACAAATGAAGCCCTTCGCGATCATCTTGCAAGGAAAACTCAACGATCTTTAATTCAAGGTTCATGAGGATAAGCATGGGTAAATCCCTTGTTCTTTAAGAAGTAGTGAAAGTTGATGGGAAAGTGGTAGCCTGTATCTTTGCTCTTGATGTAACTTTTCACTTTCTTGGAGCAGAGGATAAAGAACATCATTGATAGCAGAATACTCTTCTGTATGCCAATACAGAGGGCGCGCTCCACGTTCGATTAGCGCATTATTACCAAGCGATGGGGCGGATACTGTATGACACACATATAGAGGGCGCTGCTGCTGCAAAGCACTATTGGCAGCATCCCATGTTCCCCCATGGGTGTTTGATTCGGCAATTAACACAACTTGGGCTAAACCCGTAACAATCTTGTTGCGCTCCATAGCGCGACTTACCACCCATGGAGCATCGGGATGAAACTGGCTCACCAAAAGAACTTTTCCAGCTTGAACTTTTGGAAGTAAATCCAGCATCCGGACATGGCTGAGTTTGCGGATGCCATGTGGCAATATAACTGTTGTACATCCGCTTGTACTAGTAGCACCATCAAAAGCTGCACGATCAATGCCACGGGCATTGCCGCTGATAACATTTACACCTTGTTCTGCTAAATATCGAGCAGCCTCACAAGAGAATGCAATACTTGTTTCACAAGAATTGCGTGAGCCGATAATCGCAATGGTGGGACGATCAAGAATTTGCAAATCACCAGAGTAACAAAGCACAGGCGGTGTTTGAGTACGCTTGAGTACAGACTTGAGTAACTTAGGATAGTTGTCATCAAGTACTGTAAGTAAGTATATAGAAGCGTGAGATAACTGTTCTGTCAAGGAAATTTGCTCTAAAAGATGCTCTTTAGCCTGTGTCAGTTTCTCTATCATTTTTGCATTAAGATGACATACAGCCTCCCATTCCTGAGCATCGGCGGCAAAAAACTCTTGTAGCGTTCGGCCAAGTTGCTCACACCAAATTACAATGATATCATTAATGATGCGAGCAGAAAGTCGGCTCTTAAATGTCAGCAGCAGCCAACAGGCTTGTTCTCGCAAATCTTTCTTCATTATCGCATTCTCCTTACTGATCATCCGAATGAGTGGTACGGGTAATCGTAAACGGATACACTGCTCTTGCTCCTGCTTGCATCAAAGTCTGACTCACCTCACGCAGCATATGTCCTGAATCATAGACGTCGTCGATGAGCAATAGCGTACGACCGACAATTTGTCCTGGTGAGCGCACACAAAAAGTTCCTTTGACATTCCGAAACTTCTGCACCCTGTTTGTGAGGTCCTTCTGCTCATACGTTAGACGCACTTTTGCAATCGCAGGTAAATATTCTAGACCCAACATACTAGCGACTTGTCGCGCAAACATCTCCACTAACATACCGCTTTTCGTAGGTGGCACACTTACTATACCGTTGATGGTATGTATTGGGTATCGGGAGCTTAACACCTCAATGGAACGATAGACAATTCCCAGTGGAAATGGTCCGGCATCTTCGTACTTACTTGCACGAACAAGTTTGCCGATACGGCTGATACTATAATATGCAAGCGACCAACCAGCTTCATGTATTAAACGATCCTCAATATTGCGTTTTTCGATAGGAGGAAGAAATTCTTCTTCAAGAAAACGATCCGTTGCCCCTTGTATTGTTTGTGAAGGTTTCACAAGGGGAAAGTTTGCATCTAAACAATTACCACAAGCTCCACAATGGTAATCAAGTTGGTCACCAAGATAGTCAGTGAGGTATTCCATATAGCATCCATCAGTGTAAATATAGTCTCGCATGTGTTTTAACTCATGCTTTTTCTGCAAACGAACAGTCTCATAGGGGGAAAAATTTATTCGTCCCGCCAGGGCAACTGCATTATAGATATGAGTGATACGATTGTATTCAATGAGATGTTGATCGTCCAGATCAGCTAGAATAATCTGTATCGCCTTTTTTGAGAAACCTGTTTCTTGCATAAGATCGTACAAATCATGCGGTTTCACATGTAACAAGGATAAAACGGTATCATATGACTTCCCATCGGGCTTCGCATTGTCAATGAAGTATTCTTGTATTGCCAAATCCTCCGGATCGTAGAGTAGGATACACCAGGCAATTTTCCCATCGCGCCCGGCCCTGCCCATCTCCTGATAATAATGAATAAGGGATGCAGGAATATGATAATGCACGACAAAACGAACATCTGGTTTATCTATACCCATGCCTAGGGCAGAAGTGGAACATACTACCTTGTACTGGTTACTCATCAATTTTTGTTCAATGTCTTGTCGAATATCATCTTCACGGTCCGCATGGTAGTACTCAGCCTTCACACCTTGATGCTGCAAGTATGTTGCCACCATCTCAGCACTACTGCGCGTTGCGGTATAGATAATTCCAGTATCCTGCCGCTGAATCAGTACCTCTCCTAAATAACTTAGCTTCTCCCTCTCACCACTTAACTGAACTACATTCAAATAGAGGTTAGGGCGCTGCATCGTGCCACGTATGACCCGGGCGACTTCTCCTATTTGTTGCAAAATGTCCTCTTCCACGCGTTTGTTGGCTGTAGCAGTCAGGGCCAGGACGGGGGTGTTATCAGGGAGAGCAGTTAGTAGTCGGACAATGCGGCGATAGTGTGGGCGAAAATCATGGCCCCAGGTGGAGATACAGTGGGCTTCGTCGATGACGATCATGCTGATACGCATCCTGGGAACGTAGGTTTGCCAGTTGAGGTTATCCAGGCGCTCGGGGGCGATGAACAGGAGTTTGAAACTTCCTGCCACGGCTTGCTCTAAGGTTGCTTTATTCTCGTCTTCGCTAAAGTCGGAACTGACGATAGCGGAGGGGATGGCATAGGCTTCGTTACAGCGCTGGCATTGGTCCCGCATGAGCGCTTTGAGGGGAGAAAAGACGATGGTGAGGTGGGGATAGTAGAGACTGGCCATCTGGTAACAGAGGGATTTTCCCCAGCCTGTGCGCTGGATGGCCAGGACACGCTTGCCTTGAACGAGTTGTTCAATGATGTCGTGCTGACGTGGGTGAAAGCCGGTGGAAATGTGAAAGCATTCTGCTAGCAGTTTTTCTGGTGGATGATTCTGCCATGATAACCCTGACGACATACGAGGCCTCCTACAATGCCACAAAATGGGTGATATAGATGTGTGTCTATATTACCGTATGCATTGTAGTTGGTACAGTTGAGATTGTCAACTATGCTACTTTTCTATTTCCTCAATGTGATAAACTAGTGATGAGCATATGATTTAAAGGAGTAATGTTGTAAGTATGTACCGACTCGTCTTTCGTATTCATGCGCTTAAACGAATGAGACAGCGGAACATTAACGAACAGGATATACGTCAAGTGCTAATAACTGGAGAAGTTATTGAAAATTATCCTGATGCCCTCCCACTTGCTTGTCGGCTAGTAATGGGATGGTGTGAAAACCGATGCCTCCATGTCGTAGTAGCTGACGATATTCAGGCTCAGGAAAGCATCATTATCACCACATATGAGCCCAGTCCTTTTGAATGGGAGCCAGATTTGAAGAGGAGAAAGCAATGAAATGCGTCATCTGTAGATATGGAGAAACTGCTCCAGGCAAGGTGACAGTCACGTTGGAACAAGACGGGGCAACGGTGGTTATTAAGGAAGTGCCTGCACGTGTCTGTCAAACCTGCGGTGAGGAATACGTAGACGAAGAAATTGCCGCAAGGCTCCTCAAAATTGCAGAAGAGGCCACCCAGGCAGGTGTGCAAATTGACGTTCGCCGCTACATTGCAGCATAAGTCGCAACCGCTCTTTCTTCTTCGTGCCTCATGAGACGAAACCCACTTTACGACGAGCGCTGACTTCTTCTTCATTGCGAAGCAACACCCTCAACGCGGCCTCTATGACATCAGGATCGAAGTGTGTTGCACTACAACGCACCAACTCGGAGCGCGCCGAGGCAGCAGAGCGCTGGGCCTGATAGGGGCGAGTGGTCATCATCGCACAGTAGGCTTCGCTCACCCGGATAATCCGTGCTGCCAGGGGGATGTTCTCTCCTGCCAGCCCATCAGGATAGCCCGTGCCGTCCCAATTCTCATGATGGTGACCCACGGCAGGTATGAGATTGTGCAGGTAGGGACTCACTTCGAGAATCTGTGCTCCCAGTTCGGGATGCTGCTTGATGAGCGCCCACTCGTTGGCTGAAAGCGTCCCCGCCTTTTGCAGGAGCAGATCTGGCATAGCGATCTTGCCAATATCATGCAGCAACCCGGCGGTCGAGACGGCAAAGACCGCCTCTTGCTCCATCCCCAGTTCACGTGCGATCGCCCCTGCCAGGTCACTCACCTGGTAGGAATGGGCACTGATCCCCTGATCACGTAAGTCCAATAGTCCCATCAAGGACTGGATGGTGGTCAACTGATTGGCCCGCACCAATTGTTCGACACTGAGTCCATCTAGTGAGGGAGCGTCGCGACGCTCTAAATTCTGGATGGTGGCGGCCAGGGCGCTATCCTGGCTGGCCCGCTGAGCTTCCAGGGCGGTGCGGAGTTGATTGCGTCCCAGGCGTTTGGCCCAATACATGGCCTGATCGGCTTTGTCGACGACCTCGCTGCCAACCTGTCCATCGTTGGGAAAGGTGGCCACACCAATGCTAATGGTGAGGTTGATCCCCCCTTCCACCAGTCCGAGAGCAAGCGGGTGGGCAGCAATCGCCTCGCGCATACGTTCAGCTAACTCGCAGGCCTGGACCGCATCGGTTTCCGGAAGCAGGACTATGAACTCTTCTCCGCCATAGCGCCCAATAGTATCTCCCCCTCGCAGGCTGTCGCGCACGCGCCGTCCCAGCTCTTGCAGTACGGCATCGCCAACGCTATGGCCGTGGGTATCATTGACCCGCTTGAAATGATCGACATCAAAGAAGAGGAGGGATAAATGATGCCCGTAACGGCGCGCGCGCCCGATTTCTTTCTCCAGGCATTCCAGAGTGCGAGAAAACCAAAGGGGAGCATCAGCAATGGGCCGAGCGTCTGTGCCCAATAGTCTACACTGGCCAGGAGAGCCTGATTGTTTATGTTGATGAGCAGCCAGGCAAAGAGCAAACCGTTGAACAGCAAGATCAAGCCGGTGCTGTACCAGAGCGGTTTTGGCAGAGTTATACGGGCGCGAAATGGACTCATTTCACAATCCTCCTTATGAGATGCCGACCACTTCTGCGGCAGCGTTATGTTGACACTTCTATCTCCTAATTCAATCGGCAGAGGAGTCCATTTCATGAGGAGTTTATCAGTCGGGACCTGATTGACCAGTTGACGCATCTCCCAACAAGATCACTGCCATCGCTCCCAGTAAAAATCCCGCACCAAGGAGACCAATAGGACCGAATTCCTCATGAAAGAGTATCCATGCGAGTAAGGCTGCCGTTAAAGGCTCACACATCGTCACGATACTTGCCACGGTCGCGGACAGTGAACGCATGCCCGTCTGAAAGAGGGCGTACCCAAGAGCACTTGGAACACATCCCAGATAGAGCAATAGTAGCCATCCCGAGGCTTGATAGACCAGCATTAATCTGGTTGATGAAGTACAGAAGAGCAGAAGCAGCGCTCCTGTCCCGAACGCCACGAAATTGATCTGTAACGGATGATAGCTGCCGGTGAGCAGTCGTCTGCAGAGGATAAATCCAGCATAGGCGCAGGCCGAGAGAAACGCGAGAAACACTCCCAGGAATGACACGCTCCCTGCGTTCAGGTGAGGACGAGCAGTTACCAGGAGGACTGTACCACCCACAGCCCCTACCAAAGCGAAGAGCGTCAGCGGAGTAAGGCGCTCTCGTGTCATGAGGGCAGAGATGAGGGCGATAATTACTGGAACAATGCAAATGGCGATGAGGGTAGAGATGCTCACGCCAGCAGAGGGAATAGCCGCAACGTAAAAGGTCTGGGAGAGTGCCATCATACTTCCCATACACATCATTACGGCGAGGTCACGATGCTTGATGTGAAAGAGGCGGCGGCCAAGGCGAGTCCAACTGGCGAGAAAAAACAATGGGGTTGCAATAGCCAGACGTAAGAAAGTCAATGACAGAGCATTTGTTGCACCGTACGCATACAGGGCCTGGTTTGCAATGCCGATCGTGCCCCAGGAAACGGAGGCACAGACGATGAGCAAGAAGTCACGACGAGAAGTGTGTTGAGAGAACATGAAGTATCCCTTCCTCTGATGCAAATGGAGAAACAAAGAAACAATGCAAAGAGGGCAGGATGAGCGAACGAGAAAAGAACACAAACCATTACAGGGTGTGCGTATTAGAGAGAGGGTGAAACCGTTCTACCTGCCCTAACGGGTGGCGACGGGAGGTGGGGAACAAATTGGATTTGAACAGTAAAATACGAGACCAACCATGGTAAATGCGTCCTTGTCTATGAAAAAAACGGGAAGTGTTTCACTTCTCTTCTTATTCTACCAGAAAGAAGGAGGGAATTGTCAAGTTTGAGGAGGGAGTTCAGGTTACGAAACGCCGACAGGACTATATCGAGATGCAGATACAGGCCAATCTCAATCCTCATGTGATTGTAGAAGCAGCGCTGCACCACAGCGGCGTCAGCCGGTTTGAAGTGACCGAGCCGTCGCTCACAGATATCTTCATTGAAGCTGTCGGCAAGATCTCGCTGCCGGACGCCCCATCGACACTCTCGGCGTAAGAGGGAGGAAGGTACGTATGAGATAAGCCGAGCGTGGTTACGCCACAGCGATACCGTTGTGGGTCAACACTTTGTCGATCTCGTTCTTTAAGCGACTGGGATGAGGTCCCATCAGCCGGCCAATGAGCTGACCATCTTTGAAGATCATCAGTGTAGGAATAGCCTGAATGCCGAGGTCTGCAGCTAAGCGGTTATTCTGCTCGTTTGCGTCAATATCCATCTTAGCGAAGGACAGTTTTCCCTTGTACTCCTCACTTAAACGCTCGTAGACGGGAGCAATTGCGCGGCAGGGACCGCACCAGGCTGCCCAGAAATCAACGATTACCGGAATAGGGGACTTGATGACCTTCTGGTCAAAGTCATTAAAATTGACATGGAACAGGTTGGGATGTGTATCCATAATGGTTTCTCGGCTCACTTTCTGTATTTGAGTATGTGTCTATTTTCCTGCTCGTAGATGCTGCTAGTCAAGACATTAAGATGGTCCGGTTTTCTATTTTGACCCTATCCCATTGTATTATAATGTTTTTCTTTGCCCAAAATAAAGCCTCTATTTTCTGAGTTCCAGAACTTCTCAAACCGTAGAGGCAATATCCCTTTACAGGTGGGTCGCCTGCGGCGACCACAAGTTATAGTACAAGTTTGTGTGTTTTGCGTGCGCTGGCGCGCACGCAAAACACACAAACTTGTATAAAAGGGCTATTGCGGCGCAGCCGCACCATCTATGGAGGTATTGTCCCTACAGTAATTCATGCGCCTGTGGCGCACCAGCGCCCATGAAAATGGATTGCCCCTCCCCTATTTTCAGGGGAGATTTAAAAGTCGTATCAAGCGTGGTGATGTTTGTGATGCTGATGAATCAGTTGGGAGGAGGAGCTTGTCACCTATTGCTCAGCCAGACACCGAATAAAGTAAGCGCCCCTCCGGCTGCCTGGATGAGGCTCAGGGGCTCGTGGAGCAGAATCACGCTCAGGAGCAAGCCAACGACGGGGATGAGGTTGATGTAGGGAGCAGCTTCGCTGGCGTCCAGAAAGCGGAGGCCATAGTTCCATAAGGCATACCCCAGGGCAGAGGAGGCAGCTCCCAGGTAGAGCAATTGTACGAGACCATCTGCACGCAGGTGGGGCATGCCCTGCAGCAAGAGTTCGCCAATGGCGAAGGGCAGTAAGAAGAGTATGCCGGCACTGATGCTCGCCGTGGTGATGACGAGCCAGGGAAAGGTACTCACCAGTTTCTTGCCCTGCACTGTATAGACCGCCCAGGCGAGCACACCGCCGAATATGAAAAGATTTCCCACCAGTGGAGCCGAACCTGTCTGGTTCATATTGAGCCCCGTCACCAGGAGCAGACCCGCGATAGAGAGGCCAATCCCAAGCAGTTGCCGGCGCGAGACATGTTCTTTGAGCAGGAGCACCGAGAGAAGCGTCGTCACCGCGGGGATAGCGGCTTGAACAAGTGCAGCACTACTCGCCGCGGTGTAGACGAGTCCTACATTCGTCATTGCGATGTAGAGAGCGATTCCTGTCAAGCCAAACAGCAGAAAGGTTGACCGTACTGCCAGCGAGAGACGATACCCTTGCCGGAAGGCGAAAGGAGCAAGGATCACCCATGCAATGAAGAAGCGGAGCACGGCCGCGGTGAATGGACCAATCTCTTGCAGCAGGGATTTGGTGACCACCAGAGCAGATCCCCAGATGATTGCGGTGAGGATCAGGGCGATTCTTCCCCGGTTCAGTTTCATTCTTCAGGCTAGCTCTTTTCTATTGGTCAAGGTATTGTAGCACATACGCGTTCTTTTGCTCGCCTTTTGTGCAGGGATGGGGTGTATGAAAAAGTTGTAGCAAAGCGGAGGGGACAGAGGCCGAATATTCATCAGGGAACGCTTCAAGCAGCGTTTCAGAAGCGGTAGATGTCCTATACTCTCATCAAGTGATATCGTTCACGAACCTTTCTGTTCGTACTCTTCGCCGCTACGCGGCTCACTAAAGATTTTTTGCAGGTTTTGCGCATAGTGCTTTTCCTGTGGTTCCTGGCAGAACGGCGTCGCCAAACCCACTAACGAGCCAGGCGCACCGAGAGTAAACAACGTGCAAGTCAATGGTGGCAGCATTCAGATCGGACCGTTTACTACCTCGGGAACATATCACATCTTTTGCGAGGTTCACCAGGGGATGAACCTGACGATCATTGTCCAGTAGTGTCATTACATCAGAGATAGTTCATTTCACGGGCGAGAGGCGCCGCCTGTTGGAGAAGAGAACGGGCGGTGTCCTGTTGCCCGGCATCCCATGCTTGTAGACATTCTTCAAGCGTAGTGAGGAGTGGTTCAGGAGGGTATTGTTGGGTGGGATCAAGCAGCATACGCACGTGGTTCATGGCCTCGGGGAGTCGACCCTGAGCCAGAGCTACGCCGATCAGCGGCCACAGGGCCGTCCACTTAAAAGCATAGATATGTCGCTTGCTCCGCCAGGACTCCAACGCAGCCAAGCCATCCGTCTCAGCCTCTTCCATATTGCCATAAAGGCGACATTTTCAAAGAAGACAGCACGCTGAGCGGCTGTCCCTTATTGTTCTATAACTGGTCGTGCTTTCTCGATCACACGTGTCATCTCCTGCGTCCGGGCACCCATAAAGAATGGGTGGAGTTGCTCGATCTGCGTCTGTATCCACTCCTGTTGCCACTTCGTCTCCGATTTCACTGCTACTTGCTCCAGGATACGTTCCGCTTCCCTACAAGCACGGAGGACTTCTGCAGGGTTTGGAGGAAAATTCCACGTTTTCGCCGTTTTCCGGTGCAGGCGAGCCAGCCAGACGCCCTCTTGTACCGGTACACAGGTCATGGCCTGCTGATAGGCCTGCCGTGCTTCACCGTGCTGTCCGATCCTTTCGAACACATCACCCAGATGCTCGTACAACGAAGCAGCCTCCTCCCATTGTCTATCGTGCCGGGAAAGACCCGCTGAATGAGTTTCGAGGAGGGTAATTGCGCGCTGAAATGCCGTTATCGCTTCTGCATTCGCGTAGACATGGCTTGTAACCTCGCCAGCGCGCCGGTAGTAGGGAATGGCCCGTACCGGCAGACCTGCATGCTCATAATGGGCCGCGATCTGTCCGCTGACCGCATCCAGATTTACCTGTCCCCCAGACGGGTTGTTTGCATAGATCTCTACGAGAGCTTCAGCCACACGACGATGCAGGAGGCGCTGGTGTGCGGGACTCAAGGAAGCATAGGCCAGCTCTCGGAGCTTGTTGTGGCTAAAGTCATAAGTCTCAGCCGTTCCCGCGCCTTGTACACGCACCATGCGCCTCTGCCAGAGTTCATCCAGCCCTCGCACCACTGCATCTTCACTTTCTCCACTGGCTTGGGCAAGCACGGCGAAGGCGAACTCGTGCCCGATGACCGCCGCCACATTTGCGAGTTCGCGGGCAAACGGGGAGAGTTGTGCGAACCGCGCTGCAAGCACGGTCTGTATGGTTGGCGGAAGCGTTGAGACAGCTTGTGTGAGAAGAGGTAGTGGACGTATTGGTGGATGAAATGTAGTGGCATCCCTTGTGGGTGCCAGGTTGATTGATGGGTGAAATGTAGTGGCATCCCTTGCGGATGCCAGGCTTCCAAGTTGTCCCCCGGCACTTATTCCGTCTTGCAACGACGCTGCGCGTCTAGTCTTCGGCTCAGGAGGATGGACCGGCAGCGCTCCTGCCCGCACCATCTCTACCACGAACAGCGGGTTGCCTTCTGTTTCTTGATAGAGGGTGTCGATCATGGCTGGATCAAGCCGGGGGCCCATGATATGCTCAGCCAGAGAGGTCGTCTCAGAGGTAGAGAGCGGCCCGAGGGCAATCTCCGTCACCAGGAGTCTTTTTGCGTCGCGGTCAGCTTCAAACATGTCAGTGCGTCAAGCCTATTCTCTCTTCCAACTCACCGGCCACACTATAGGGGTCGCGCTCGCGCCTGGTGATATCATCGACCAGCTGTTGCCACTCATCCTCGGTGGTTTTGGCTTTGAGGGCGTTGGCGACGGCGTGCAGTACCAGCGCCTCCACCTCGCTGCGCACCTGGTGTTGGGCCCGGCTGGCGAGCATGCCGCTTTCGACCAGGTAATCGTAGTGCTGCTGCATGGCATCGACCACCTGGGGTATGCCCTGGCCTTTGATGGCGGCGGTCTTGAGGACAGGAATACGCCAGTAGGGACGAGTTTTATCATGCATACGGCGCATGGGGTCAAGGCTCAGCAGCATGGCCAGTTCGGCCACAGTCTGGTCCGCACCGGGTTTGTCGGCTTTACTGACGACGAAGACATCGGCAATCTCGAGAATACCGGCCTTGATGGCTTGAATGTCATCGCCCATGCCGGGAGCCGCCACCACCATAACGGTGTGGGCAGTACGCATGACCTCAACCTCTGCCTGACCCGTGCCTACCGTCTCGATCATGATTGGATTGTATCCCGCGGCATCCATGGCTCTCACGACGTCACGGGTTGCGGCCGAGAGACCTCCCAAATTGCCACGGCTGGCCATACTGCGAATAAAGACGTTGGGGTCGCCGGACAGTTCCATCATGCGAATGCGATCACCGAGGATGGCGCCGCCGGTAAAAGGGCTGGTCGGGTCAACGGCAACTACACCAACCTTGCGGTCGCGGCGCCGCAGTTCACGTACGAGATGCGTGACCAGGGTGCTTTTGCCGGCTCCAGGAGCACCCGTCACTCCTACGATATGGGCATGACCGGCATGTTGATGCAGTTCTGCCAGGTAACGGCGGGCCGCCGGTATTTCGTTCTCAATCAGGGTTACCATACGTGCCAGGGCACGGCGGTCACCGCTTAAAAGGCGTTCAACGATATTCTGCAAGACGCACCTACACCTCGGTAGCCAGGCGGTCAGCCTGCACATTGGCACGCACGAATTCGATGATCTCTTCCGTCGAGGTCCCCGGACCAAAGCAGCCCTTGATGCCCATGGCTTTGATGGCGGGTAGGTCCTCATCGGGTAGAATGCCTCCCGCGGCCACCAGGATATCGTCCACGCCATTCTGCTTCAGCAGTTCCATTACTTTGGGGAAAAGGGACATGTGCGCGCCGGAGAGAATACTCATTAATATAGCATCGACGTCTTCCTGGATGGCTGCCTCGACAATCATCTCAGGGGTCTGACGAATACCTGTATAGATCACTTCCATACCGGCGTCGCGCAGGGCACGGGCGATGACTTTTGCGCCGCGATCATGCCCATCCAGGCCCGGCTTGGCGACCAATACGCGAATAGGGCGAGTGTCAGCCATTAGAGTGACTCCTTTGTCAACAGATAAGGTCTGACATCCACTCATAACTCGCCGCCTGCGGCGGCGAATAAAAGAAAAGAGAAGGTTTCTGGGGACACCCCAGACCCCGGCAGGGGACTTCGCCCCCTGCACCCCCGATTTCTGAGCGGACGTCAAATAAGGGTGTCTTTTAACTTAGTGCGGAGGCATAGAGCGCACAGATGGCGCGCTCCTGTTCCTCGTACACGTTTTGCATAGCTTCATTCCATTCTACAACGGGGTCTATCTCACTGCAAGCACGTGCGAGGAGTTTGGCGCGCTCGATGATCTGCTGTTTTTTCTCAGAGGTGACTATAGGAATGGGCAAGCGGGCGAGGACGTGTTGCTCGATCTGCGGCTGCACCCATTTATAAGCTGTGTGTAGCACATAGACGTACTGGCGCAGCAGGCGGGAATTGAGCAATGATAGGAAGAAATAGAGGTCATCCTGGCTCGTTTCTTTGGCATGCGGGTGAAGTAAATAGAGGGTCTGTAATGCGACATGTCCCCTCGTGTCCAGCGCTGCCTGCAAACGATCGGTACTCTTGACGACCAGTAGTTTGGGGGAGAGGTAGCGCTCGATTGGCTTTGCGATGGCCTCACGGGAAATCCACCAGCCGCTGAAAGAGGTTCCATAGGGACGTACATCCCTGCCGCCGCGCAGTACGGGGTACTCACCCGCTGGGTACCCACCCACCGCAGGGCACCCACAAGGGGCGCCCCTACTATGATACGAATGAAGGGGGCGGCCAGGGTCGCCAATAGTAGGGGCGATGCCTTGCGCTCGCCCGGGGGCGGGTGCTTGATCTTCGTGAATAAGCAGTGGGCTGGCGGTGCCAAGTTCTTCGCCACGGCGGATTGATAGAAATTCGCTTAAGGGTGCGAGTTGGCGATGCGAGGCAGGGGTTTGGTCAAAGTAGGCACGCAGGCGTTCGATGGACGGGCCGGGCTCGGTGCTCAGGAGATAGCGAAATTCGGCGCCGGGTTGATTGAGGAAAAGAGATTGGGGAACCTGGTTACCTGTCTCCTGGACCTGGCACCCACAAGGGGTGCCACTACATGTAGTGGCACCCCTTGTGGGTGCCAGGTTAGTTTTTTGCCACTTTTCCCTCGCCCAGGAAATCGTGTGCGTGCTTTGTGGGGGGCATTTTTGTGCGATGATGACAATTGCTCCTACGTGGGCAGCAAAGACATCTGCAAGGTGCCAGAGATGGTGTATGGTGTAGTCTTTGAGCAGGTGTCCGCGTTCTTTAGCAGCATTGGTACGGGCCAGGAGTGGATCGGGAAGGACCAGGCCCAGCCAGCCATGGGGGCGCACTATTTGCAGCCCTAGATTTAAAAAAAGGAGATAACTATCTGCTTGACCCCGCTGCTGCGCGGATCGATAGCCGCTGAGGTCTGTATTTTTAGCGGCAAGATATGGTGGATTGGCCAGGAAGAGGTCGACGCAGGGCTCACCGTCCCACGGCAGTGCAAGACCGTCGGCCTGGTGTATGTGCAAGTCTGTGGGAAGACAATGTATGGCGCGCAATTGCATCTCGGCCAGAAAGCAGGAGACCGGGTCGGGGTCAAAGCCCCACACATTGCGTGAGATGAGCGTGGCAAGTTCTTCCTGGGAAAGGTTGGTGCGCGTGCCAAAGGAGACGAGGCGATGGGCTACTCCGGCTAGAAAATTGCCACTACCGCAAGCAGGATCAAGGACGCGTATTTGCGTGAGATCATGGTCGGCAGTGTAGCCACAGGCATCTAAGATGTGTTCAACTAAACGGGGGGGGGTTGAGAAATGACCACGGCTTCTACGTTCTTTTAACGGTAAGGTGGCTTCATACCAACCGACCTGTTCTTTTAGAACCCCGCTTATTGCCATACCCCCTACTCGCCCCTTACTCACTCATAAACTCGAGGGCTTCACGAGCGGCCATACGACCAGCTTCTTTAATGCTGGAGGCTGTGCCTATGCCCAGTAACAAATCTTGCTCAAATACGCCGACAGTAAAGACACGATCATTGTTGCGCCCGCTTTGATCCAGGACACGGTAGCGCGGCAGGTTTCCTGAACGCTGCAAAATAATCTTTTGCAGCCGGCCCTTGGGATTAGTATCGAGCGATTGCTGGCTCAGCTGGGAGACCATAGGCAAGATGACGCGGGCCACAAAGTCACGGGCGACCTCTGGTCCCTGGTCAATCTGGATGGCCCCAACCAGGGCTTCCAGCACATCAGCACAAAGAGAATCACGCGAACGATCATTGAAGGTGCGAAGATTAGCGATATCGACACGAATATAGGGGAAAAGACCAAGCTTCTGCCCAATCCTGGCCAGGATACGGCGGCTGACAACCTCGGATTTGAGGGCAGTCATCTCGCCTTCCGATGCATTGGGGAAGTTACGGTAGATGTGCTCGACCACGTGAGCGCTAATAATGGCATCACCCAGGAACTCCAGCGTGTCATACGAGTCCTGTACGGGTGATTCCGGACAGCAAGAGTGGTGCGTGATTGCTCGTTGCAACAATGAGCGGTCACGAAAAGTTACCTGAAGCAGCGCTTCTAGTTCTGCAAGCTTGTCTACGTTCTCCATGTCCATATGGAGCTATTATATCCCAGGATGAGAAATGCGTCGAGTCCGAGAGAGGGGGGGCGTTCCAGCAAGCAGGCGCCAGGGCGAGGACAAGCCATCGCCCCTACTATGGACGGGCTTCGCCTGCCGCTCCGTGCGTAAGCATGGTAGAGGCGATGTGTCCTCGCCCAGTTATTGACCACTGCTACTGGTGACAAGCTCTTCGGGCCTGGGAGCTACTTTGACTTCGATGTCGTCGTAGCGTTTGACTTTGTAGATGATGGTTGAGATGACCCAGCAGGCAATAAAGATGCCGATGATGATACCACCAAGGAGGCCAAAGTCGAGATTACCAAGGTAATCCCAGATACCTCCACTCAGCTGGAACTCCATAGCGATAATGCTCATCACTTCAATCGTGCCCACCACCAGGGCTACGAGCACAGAGACCAGGGTGATGTTCAGATTGTAGTAGAGCTTACGTACCGGTTTGACGAAAGCCCAACCATAGGCTCCGAGCATCAAGATACCATCGGTGGAGTCCATCAGGCACATGCCCGCCGTGAATAACGCCGGGAAAATCAAAATGTAGAGTATAGGGAGGCCTTTTCCTGCCTCTACGGCAGCAATACCTAGAATTCCGACCTCGGTAGCAGTATCAAAGCCCAGGCCGAAGAGCACGCCAACAGGATACATCTTCCAACTTTTGTCTACGAGTCTGAGTAGTGGACGGAAGAAGCGCCCCATGAGCCCGCGCTGGTTCAAAAACTCGTCGAGGGTCATATCGTTGTACTCTTCACCCCGTTTCACCTTGCGGAACATCTGTAAGATTTCCCAGAGGACGAGCATGTTAATGATGGCGATCAGGAACAGGAAGATAGCGGAGACCGAGGTGCCGATCAGTCCACCGGCATTTTTGAGCGCTGGAATGCTGGTTTGAATGATTGTTGCTGCAATGGCGATAGCGATGGTTAAGGCAACCACTACGGTGGAATGGCCGAGCGAGAAAAAGAAGCCGACCGCGACAGGCCGTTTATTTTCCTGCATCAATTTCCGAGTGACATTGTCAATGGCCGAAATATGATCTGCATCCACAGAATGGCGCAGGCCAAAGGTATATGCCAGTAGCGCAACGCCCAGCAGTGCGGGATACTGAACGGCAAACCCTGCAAAGGCAAGGATCCAGGCCAGGATATTAAAACCGATGAGAAGTATGTAGAGTCCGATGACCTTCCCGCGAATGTCGTGGGAGCTGTCATTGAAAACACGAGAGAGTGCTGAGACGCTAAAGTTACTGCTCATTAAACCTCCTGGCGGTGCTATTCTAAATAGTTAGTGTATACAATGGGTAGATTTTCGGGGGATGTGTGAGAGCCTGGGAGGCTCTCCTGCCTGCCCTCAGGCATGGTTCACTCCGCACCCCCGTCAAAAGGCGGTCGCCCCTTGGAACTCCTTTCCATTATAAAGCATAACACGAAATTTTCCTTATTGCAAGTTTTTTGCAAATGTGAAATTATTCAGAAAGGCTTTTCGCCGCCTGCGCCGGCTCGCTCATTGATGTGTGAGTGGCGGACTTTGCAGCCTGCGGCTGCAAAGTCCGCCACTCACACGAAATATTTGCGAACTGCCTGCGGCAGTGAGGAATCAAGAAGAGAGGCGACCTGAAGGGTTACTTTCTTTTTTAGTGGGCTAACATGAGTGCTGCCAGTGGTATCAGGAGGATGCCGAGGCCGATGAGCATGTAGCCGGTGGCCTGGCCAATATGGGGGGTCAGTTCTTGCAGGCGTTTTGAGACAGTGGCATAGACTGCAGGGGTGAGCAAAGCAGGTAAGAGGAAAGGAATCACCATGGTAACGGCATACAACATGACCAGCCCACTGCCTAGCC
>WNGM01000219.1_pt1 | contig 54688 bp, 47 predicted proteins | sample 5400571 | NCBI WGS metagenome assembly WNGM01 (sample SAMN13153378, study PRJNA577476) | soil metagenome | isolation source: 100 cm soil or saprolite under Garry oak tree replicate 2 | place: USA:California | collected 2016-06-15 | reverse complement strand
TGGCAATGAATAGCGACTGGAGAGGGTCGTGCCGCCAATTCAAGGGGTTTCTGCTAAATGAAGGACGTCGAAGTCTTTCGTTGTTCCAGCGCCGAATGGAGTAGTTAACGCACCAGAGTGCGAACATCGGTGTAATCACAAGAATTATGCCGCAGGAAACTGCATCGGGGTTTGCGTAGCGCAACCGGTCTGGTGCTCCGGCAACGTAGCCTCCGCGTAGAGCAAGCGCGACCAAGACGCTGTTTATGACGTACCAAATGTTTTTCATTTACTTTGGTCAATCGAGAGATTCCTTCCACCTTTCTTTCACGTCCCGTTTATCGCCACACGAGAACGGGTCGGAGGATACCGTCGTTGCGGTCGGCGAGAGAGTCAACTCCCGATTTCTCGGGCTATCGGAAACGTGATCTCACTTTTCTTTACATCCACGTCCGATTCGTGGACAAGACGGAACTTTGCTGGCGGAATGCCACTCGCATGACGATTGAAGAGGCTGACCTCAGCGATTGGAAATCCGGCGACTTCGAGCGGCTTCGAGTTTTCGTCAGGAACGAACAAGACAGGAGCGTGTGATGCATCGGAATATCGCTCGCGCCTACGATTGCCTTCAGCACGAACATGATCCTGTCCGCGTCGCGTGCATCAAAATCCTGGCCCAGAAACGACAAAGGCCCAGAACTCCGAGCGATACGTACCGACTCGCCTAGCGCGCCGGGGCCGAAGCCTTTGGTGTACCCGGAGTTTTCAGTGCTTCGGCGAGGACGCGTCCGTCACGCGAAGCCAGCGAGATTCCGCAGAGCGACGCAAGCGTCGGCGCAATATCCGCCGGTGTGATGGCTCCGAAATACTCACCGTGCTCAATGCCCCAGCCCATCAACAAGACAGGAACGTGCTGGTCATAATTGTACGGAGTCCCGTGGCCAGTTCCGTAATCGCGCGCCTTGTCCGCGCGGTTCGACATCAGCCAGTATGGCTTGGGCACGATGACGAGATCGCCGCTGCGTCCTTCAAAATAGCTGTTTGCTTCCGCCATTCGAATCGGGCTTTGCGTTGCCGGGCGATCCCGCAGTTCTTCCGCGCGGTAAACTTCCGCGACGCCTGGAACGCTGCGAACGGCGTCCAGCACGGCGCGCAAGGCCGCAGGATCGGTTTTCAACTTCTCATAAGTCCCCGTCGAAAAAAATATGTCTGCGCTTGCGATGCGGGCAACGGCGGGTTTCGTGTAACCGAATGGCTCGAGAGCTTTTTCGATTTTTTCCTGCACTTCGGGAACGCGGAGTCGCCCTGCATCCGACCCCGTTTTTTGCATGTCCTCAGGCACGGGAACCACGCCATGGTCGGCGCTGAGCGCAACCACGTAATTTCCGCGGCCCACTTTTGTATCGAGATGCTCGAACAACTCTGCGAGATCTTTGTCGAGTCGAACCAGAATGTCCTGAATTTCCCAACTGCGCGGACCGAACGCGTGACCGACATGGTCGGGCGACGAATAACTGACGGCCAGAAAATCTGTCCCGCCGCCCTTTCCAAGTCCAAGCTGATCCACTGCACGCTCCGCAAGGTTCGTCAGGTAGGTGTCGGCAAACGGACTCATTTCCCACTGGTTGTAAAATGCCGGGTCGGGTTCGCTGCTGCCCGCTTTGCCGCGAAGCACATGAGGAAACGTGAGATCCCAACCTTCAGCAGCCTCCGCGCCGGTTGCTTTTTCGTCATACCAATACTCGCTCTTCGGCAGCGAGAGTTCCCAGGTCTTCCCGTAATCCGCCTTCATCGCGTGGGCCTTCACAAAATCTTCGACAAACGGCATCGAGCCATACGCGCTGGAGGTGATCCACGAGCCGTTTTCGAACCAGGTGACCGCGTCTGCCTTGTGGCCACCCATCGTGACAGCTGCTCGAGCTTTCAACGAGAACGTCACCACGCGACTCGCGCCGCCGCTTTGAAAACGCAGTTCGTCGGAAAACGCCGGAAGCCGCATGCGCCACGCGGAATCTCCTCCCGTCGTGGAACCACCAGCATAGGCGGAGTTCTTTACGTTCGGATCGAACGTGCACGTCACCATCTTTTGCGAATCGCGATCCCACCACGCGTTCGCGATCATTCCATGCGTTGCGGGAAACGCTCCCGTTGAGATCGTCGCGTGTCCGACGCAGGTTTCTGTGGCGGCGTAGGGATATGCGGCTTCGCGGAACCACGCGCCTTCCTGCACCAGCCGTTTCAATCCGCCAGTCCACTGCCCCTTAAACTTGTCCACGTAGTCGCCGCGCATCTGGTCCACAACCAGCAGAACCACAAGTTTCGGACGCGCGCTTGGTGGCAAGGACGCCTTCGGCTTCGCACGTGTATTGTGCGAAGGAGGCGCGGCATGCGGCATCTGAGCACCAGAAAATTCTGTCATCAAAAGGGTCGTCAAACCGCAAACCAGCAAGCACTGTTTCAACTGCATGGGTCCGCCTTTCGCATCGTCGTGCAGTCTAGCACGGCTTCAAAACGCCAATTGTAAGCAGCGGGTTAAACGCTTTGGCGGCCCCGCTTATGCTAGAATTCCGCGCAATGAAAATCGTCGAAAAAGCACAATTGATGTCCGCGGCTGAAATTGACCGCACGCTGCAACGATTGGCGCACGAAATTGTGGAGAAAAGCGGCGGCACCAAGCACCTGGCTTTGATCGGCATTCGCCGGCGCGGTGTGCCCCTGGCACAACGAATCGCACAGGCGATGCGCGGCATCGATGGCGTGGAAGTTCCCGTCGGCACGCTCGACATCACACTCTATCGCGATGATCTGTCCAAAGTTGCACCACAAGCCGTGCTGCAATCGTCCGACATCAAATTCGACGTGGACGGCATGAATCTGGTGCTGGTCGACGACGTGCTCTACACCGGCAGAACGATTCGCGCGGCCATGAACGGTCTCTTCGATCTCGGCCGCCCGCGGCGCATTTCACTCTGCGTGCTGATCGACCGCGGTCACCGCGAAATGCCGATTGAATCGCAATATACCGGACGCGTCGTGCAGACCAGCGACAGCGAAATCATCGAAGTGCGGCTTCGCGAAATTGACAACGAAGAGCGCGTAGTCCTCGTGGACCGCGTAGAATAAAAGACGTGACAACATTTTGTGAACGATCGGACCGAGCTGGTTTCAGGGTTTGTCTTACAAATGCCTAGATGAGCAAAGCTGTACTTACAAACCCTGAGGCATCGGGTTTCAGGGTTTGTACTTCTAAACCCTGAGGTATAAAACTTTGTGACCTACAGATTCCGTGATCTCCTGGCTCTTGAGCCGCTCTCCGCGGCCGAGCTTACATTTCTTCTCGATCAAAGCAAGCCATTCCAGGAAATCCAGCGCCATCCGCTCAAAAAACTAGCCACGCTGCGCGGCAAGACGGTCGCGCTCGCGTTTTTTGAAACTTCCACGCGTACTCGCATCAGCTTCGGTACCGCGGCTTCGCGGCTTGGCGCGGACACCATGAATCTGCAAGCCGAGGCTTCCAGCTTGAAAAAGGGCGAAACTCTGCTCGACACAGCCTTCAACCTGAACGCCATGAAACCCGATTGCCTTGTCATGCGCCACGCGGCATCCGGCGCTCCCGATTACGTCGCGCGCCACCTCGATATTCCAGTGATCAACGCAGGCGATGGCACGCACGAACATCCGTCGCAAGGCTTGCTGGATGCTCTTACGATTCGCGATCGCAAAGGCACGATCGAAAATCTGAATGTAACCATCCTCGGCGATCTTTCCCACTCACGCGTCGCGCGTTCAAACATTCATTTGCTGGGAAAATTTGGTTGCCGCTTTACGCTCTGCGGTCCGGCGATGTGGGTACCGCGCGAATTGGAAAAAATTGCGCCAGGAACTCCGATTCGCAGCGTTTACAAAATCGAAGAAGCGGTCGAAGATGCCGACGTCATTATCATGCTGCGTGTTCAGACCGAACGGCAGGATGAAGCTTCGATCTCCACGAACGATTACATTCACGGCTATCAGCTGAACGCCGAGCGCCTTAAGCTCGCAAAACCAGATGCTCTGGTATTGCATCCCGGCCCGATGAATCGCGGGATTGAAATCACGCCCGAGGTTGCCGACGGGCCGCAATCCTGTGTGCTCGAACAGGTGACGAACGGAGTGGCCGTGCGCATGGCGATTTTATACTTGCTGGTCGCCGGCGAAGTCGAAGGCGGCGCGCATCCCGCAACACAAGCGACTCCCGCACACGATCGTCGTTCCACGGACCGCGTCGCGCAAAACTCAGTTCCGCAAAATAAGGATTTCTAGAATGTTGCTGATTAAAAACGGCCGAGTGGTTGATCCCGCGTCAAGAACTGACGCGCCGAGGGATGTTCTTCTCGATGGCGGGGTAGTGAAAGAAGTTGGTGAGCCGGGAAGATTTTCCGCAATCAAAGATGCTGCAGTGTTCGACGCGAGCGGCATGATTGTCGCTCCGGGGTTCATCGATCTTCATGTTCATCTGCGCGAACCCGGGCAGGAATCCTCAGAGACCATCGAAACCGGAACAAAATCTGCGGCGCGGGGCGGCTTTACCGCTGTCTGCTGCATGCCGAACACAAAACCGGTTCACGACAACGCATCGATTACCCGTTTCATCGTCGACAAGGCACGCACGGTTGGCGCGATTCGCGTGTGGCCGATTGGCGCAGCCAGCATCGGAAGTCAGGGCGAAGCAATCGCCGAAATCGCCGCGATGAAGGAGGCCGGCATCGTTGCGGTTTCTGACGATGGAAGGCCAATCGCAACCGCCCGTCTCACGCGACAAGTGATGGACTACTGTCGCTCGCTTGATCTCCCGGTCATCGAACATTCCGAGGACGTTTCGCTTGCCGCGGGCGCAGTGATGCGCGAGGGCGTAACTTCTACTCGGCTGGGGCTGCGCGGCATGCCCGCCGCGGCGGAGTCCGTGTGTGTCGCGCGCGACGTGCAACTCGCGGAGCTAACCGGTGCGCGTCTTCACATCGCGCATCTCTCCGCAAAGGGTTCGCTCGACCAGGTTCGCGCAGCAAAGTCGCACGGCCTGCGCGTCACATGTGAAGTCACGCCACATCATTTCACCCTGATCGACGAAGACGTGCAGTACGATTCGCGGTTCAAGATGAATCCGCCTCTGGCCTCACGCGAAGATCGCGAAGCGTTAATCGCAGGACTCGCCGACGGCGCTGTCGACGTCATCGCAACAGACCACGCCCCGCATGAACCCGCCCTCAAAGACGTCGAGTTCGACCGCGCGCCATTCGGCATTCTCGGTTTCGAAACCGCGATCGCCCTCAGCCTCGAACAGTTGGTTCATAGCAAGAAGATTTCGCTGACACGTATGGTGGAATTGTTCACCACGGGCCCTGCCCGCGTTCTCGGCATGGAGCGCAAACTAGCGGCCGGCGCCCCCGCGGATGTCACAATTTTCTCCACGACGCACGAGTGGACTTACAATGTCAACGACTCTCCCAGTAAGTCCCGCAATTCCCCGTTCGATGGCCGCAGTTTTAGGGGAGCGCCCATGGCCACCATCGTGGCTGGCAAACTCGCCTATCGCCGCTAACCTTCCGGCGTAGCGTAGCGTAGGGCGAATCTTCGAGCCCTGCGGCCTGTTGACGTCTTCGTGTCCCAATCCTCCAATAACCAAAACGCAGCCTTCTCTTCTGTATGAGCTTCTCTCCGCAGTTTTGCTCTTAGCATGGAAGGAAGCCGAAGTGGCATCCACACTCATGCGCCCTATTTTTCGCATTCTCGGTATGTTTGCGCTGCTCTTTTTACTGGGCAGCACAATGCATGCACAGTCCGAGCGTATCCGCGACTTTCACAGCGACATCCACCTTCTCGATGACGGAACCCTCGTCGTAAAGGAAACCATCACCGTTTTCAGCACCGGGAATCAAATTCGCCACGGCATCTACCGCGAATTTCCAACGCGCTACAAAGATCGCCTTGGAAACAACTATGTAGTCGGATTCCACTTAAGCGGCGCTCTTCGCGACGAGCAGCCAGAACCGTCTCGCGTCGAGGACTATTCCAACGGCAAACGCATCTACCTCGGCGACAAGAACATTTTTGTTCCGACCGGCGAACACACCTACGAGCTTTCTTACACAACCAATCGCCAGTTGGGATTCTTCAAGGACCACGACGAACTCTTTTGGAACGTCACCGGCAATGGCTGGGGATTCCCGATTGACCATGCTTCCGCCACTGTCAGTCTGCCTTTCGCAATCGCGCAGAGCGAAGTTTCACTGGACGGCTTTACCGGACCGCAAGGATCGTACGAAAAGAATCTGAGGTCCACAGCACAGCCCGACGGCCAGTTCAAATTCGAAGCGCTACGCCCGCTGCGCGCGAAAGAAGGACTATCGATCGTTCTTTCCTGGAAAAAAGGTTTGATCGCGCCTCCCACTACGCGGGAAACGCTGGATTATTTTTTTACGGACAACCGTGACGCGCTGGTGATGGTCGCCGGTCTCCTTCTGCTGCTTATTTATTACGCGAATCGTGTGGTCCGCGGTCGGCCGCGATCCAGCTCGCGGCGTGATCATGCCGTTATACGAGCCACCCGCGAATCTTTCGCCCGCGGCGATGCGGTATCTCATCCGCATGGGATTCGACAACAAAGCTTTCGCCGCGGCGATTCTGGATATGGCCGCGCGCGGCTACTTGAGAATAAGACTGCAGGCGGGTTCCTACACGTTATACCGAACCAAATCCGATAACCGTGCTCTGCCGGCGGATGAGAAACAAGCGGCATCCGTGCTCTTCGATGGCCGCGATCAATTGTGGCTCCACAACGAAAATCACACCGTCATCGGCGCGGGGATTTCTGCGCTAAAGACCTGGCTCAAGCTCGCGGAGCAGAAAGTCTATTTCTTCACCAACCGCCGATATCTCCTTCCCGCCATCGTTCTCAGCGTCGCGATGGTTGGCACGGTTGCCTATCTCAGATCTAGAGTGAGCCTGTTGGCCGTGACGTTTGTGTCCCTGTGGCTTTCGATCTGGAGCCTGGCGGTCGCGGGGCTAATTTTCGGATGTTACGGAGCCTGGAAGGCGGCGTTCGCTTCGCGCTCGCAGGCGGCGCTGCTTGTAGGGAAGGCCGTGGTGTTCACGCTTTTTTCCTTGCCGTTCCTCGCCGGCGAGTGCTTGGGCATCTTCATGCTCATCGGATTTGGCTCATTGTCCCTCGCGGTGTTTCTCTTCGCGAGTATCGGCCTTCACATTCTTTTTCACTTTCTGTTGAAGGCTCCGACGGTCGCGGGACGACGCCTGCTCGACCAGGTAGAAGGCTTCAAGATGTTCCTCAGCGCGGTCGATGGCGATCGTCTGAATCGCGTCAATCCGCCCGAACATACTCCAGAGACGTTTGAAAAATTCCTGCCCTACGCGCTGGCGCTTGACGTTGAACAAGCCTGGGCGCAAAAATTTTCAGGCGTGCTTAGCGCCGCCGGCCACGCAGCAGGCTCGGAAGCGGGCTACACGCCGTCGTTTTATTCCGGCTCGAACTGGAATAATTTCACCGCGTCTTCTTTCACCAGCGGCTTCACAGACAGCTTTTCGAGCGCCATCTCTTCTTCGTCCTCCGCTCCAGGATCAAGCGATGGAGGTTCAGGAGGCGGCTCCGGCGGCGGTGGTGGTGGCGGAGGTGGCGGCGGCTGGTGAGCTTGCTCAGGATCGGGACTTGTAACTACACCCGCCGCTCTAGTGCGCGGTCGGTTCCGCGGCAGGGTGCATCCCGTGTTGCGGCACTTCATGTGTGCCACGGGCAAGTGGTTCAATCTTCAAACGATAAAAATGATCTAGTGGCATGCGGCCTTTGCCAATCGCGTAGCCCTTTTCAATTGCTTTCGTTACGTACGCTTTCGCCAGTGTTGCAGCTTCGATTAAGCTGCGGCCCGCGGCCAATTGTGCAGTCAGCGCTGAAGCAAACGTGCAGCCGGTACCGTGCGTGTTCTCAACTTTTACCTTGTCGCCGCCGAGTTGCACAAGCTCGTTACCGTCGAACACCACGTCCACGGCGCGTTCCATGTGCCCGCCCTTGACGATCACCGCGCGCGCTCCCATCTCCACAAGTTTGCGGGCCGCTGCTTCCATGGCAGCAAGATCTTTGATTTCGAGTCCAGTCAGCACTTCCGCTTCCGGCACGTTGGGAGTAAACACGCTCGCTCTCTTCAAAAGCTCCGTCGCCACATATTTTACGCCACCGGCATCGAGCAATTCCGTCCCACTCGATGACTTCATCACCGGGTCGTGGACGACGATGGCAAACTTGTGCGCATCGAGAAATTCGGCGACGACCACGGCATTGCCACGATTGCCAAGCATGCCGATTTTCACGGCAGCGATCTCACAGTCTTTCGCCAAAATATCGAGTTGCTCCCGCAGCTCGGCGCTCGACATGTTGTGCACCGCTTCCACGCCTTGCGTGTTCTGCACCGTCAACGAAGTAATCGCCGCAACGCCATAACATCCATACGCGGCGAAAGTCTTTAAATCCGCCGCTGTGCCCGCGCCGCAGCTTGGATCGAATCCCGCAATCGTCAACAGAATTGGCGGCACCACTATGTGTCCATTCGTGCTCATTTGTCTTTCTCGTTTTTCCTGGTCTAGCGAAGAAAATTGCCGGTCACGTTCCCCAAATAGCTGGAACGTACCGGCAATTGCGAATGTACGCGCTGATTTTTCCGAGCGCAAGAAGAATCTCAGCGCTCCATCGACATGCAGGAAGCAATGTACAGACCGCGAGTTCGGGTTAGCGCTCCGAAGTGCTCAGGGGAAGAGCCCCCGCACTAGCGTGGCCTCTGCGACGCGGCTCACCGCGAGAATCATTGCTCCGGCACGCGTCGGCACATGGTGCTTGCGCATGGTCTCCACCATTTCGTGGAAAGCACGGACCATGATCTTCTGTAGCCGCAGATTCACTTCATCGGAATCCCACAGCAGGCCTTCCTGGTTCTGCACCCACTCGAAATAGCTGACAGTCACGCCGCCGGCGTTCGCAAGGATATCGGGTAGCACAGTGATTCCGCGCCGTGCGAGAATTTCGTCCGCATGCGGAGTCGTCGGACCGTTCGCAGCTTCGGCAATAATGCGCGCCTTCACGGCTTCCGCGTTGCTCAAGGTGATGACATTTTCAAGCGCCGATGGAACTAGTATGTCGCACTTCATGGTCAGCAAGTCTTCATTTGAAATGCGCGAGGCGCCGGGCATTCCCACGACCGTGCCGGAACGCTCCTTATATCGCAATGCTTTGATAGGATCGATTCCGCGCGGATTGGTCACGCCGCCGCGGGTATCGCTGAGCGCAACAATTTTTGCCTTCTTCTCAAACAAAAGCCGCGCCGCCGTGGCTCCCGCGTTGCCAAATCCCTGAATCGCCACACTTGCGCCACGCAGTGGAATTTTTTTCAACTTACAGGCTTCTTCCACAACAAACACGAGGCCGCGAGCGGTCGCTTCTGCCCGCCCGAGCGATCCGCCAATCGAAATTGGTTTCCCGGTAACGACTCCCGGCACGGTATGACCCTGCATCATCGAGTAGGTGTCCATGATCCACGCCATCGTCTGCGAATCGGTGTACACGTCCGGCGCTGGAATATCCTGGTCCGGTCCGATCAGCGGCAGAATTTCGCTAGCGAACCGGCGCGTCATCCGTTCCAATTCGCTCTTGGACATGCGCTTCGGATCGCAGATGATGCCGCCTTTTGCTCCGCCGAACGGCACATTCACCACCGCCGTCTTCCAGGTCATCCACGCCGCGAGTGCTTTCACTTCATCAACCGTAACGTTGGGATGGTAGCGAATGCCGCCTTTGCCTGGCCCGCGCGAAACGTTATGCGTTTGGGCGTCCGCAGCACTTGCCGCAATCCTGGATCGAGCTTCAGGAATTCCGCCGCCATGTCAAACTGGATTTGCGCGATGCGAAACGGATTCAGATCCTCGCGCGGAGCAATCCGCGGCACGAGCGGTTGGACTGCGGGCTTTACGACCGTGGCCATCAGCGTCGGTCCTTTCCTCTTCTGGAGTGGTTTCAAATCGTTCGTATCAACGTCTTCGTTCGTGTCGTGCTCGTTCGGGCCCAACGGCAAAAATCGTACGCGCAAAATATGTCTACGCCTTGCGACTCAGGAGTTTGCAGCACGTCGCAAAACGCTGCTTTCATATTTCGCGCGGCACTCCTGCGAACAAAAATATTGTGTCTCGCCGTTCGCGCTCAGAGGCAACGCCAACTCTTCCGCCATGTGCATTCCGCAAACGGGGTCCTTCACCAGTCGCTTGCTGCTCAGCGCGGCATCCTGCCCGGTGTCGCTCCGTGCCCCACGAGCGGTGTCTCTAGGACCCCTGCCGGCAAACCCACCGCTTAACAGGCGCCCAACGAGCTTGATGACCCAGGAAACGATCAACACCCAAAAAATGAACCTGATCAACGTGCCAAAGAAACCCATGTCTTTGAAGCGCTTGCCTGCGCCTCCTCCTTGCACCTCGAGAATAACTACATCCCCAATGAGACGCGGCGAGCCGAGTGTATGCAAGCAGAAAAGCACCCGTCAAACGAAATTGTGTGATTTCAATAGTTTGCGCGGCCGAACAGATATGTCCCGAACCGGCCAAAATGGATGAAACGCAGTAAGCCTATTGTTATCTTATGTTTATGTAATCTAGCCCCCAGCTGTGATGAAACGGCGCTTCCCGTCAGCCGCCTGCCGGAATTCGGTCAATTCCCATATACGGACGTAGGACTTCGGGAACCAGGATCGAACCGTCCGCCTGCTGATAGTTCTCGACCACTGCGATCCAGGTGCGGCCAACGGCCAGGCCGGAACCGTTCAGCGTGTGCACGAATTCGCTCTTTCCGCCCGCCTTGGGCTTAAAACGGATGCCCGCGCGGCGAGCCTGGAACGCTTCGCAATTCGAACACGAGGAAATCTCGCGAAACTCTTTGCCAGAAGGCAGCCACACTTCGATGTCGTAGGTTTTTGCGGAAGCAAATCCCATATCGCCGGAGCAGAGCAAAACCGTCCGGTAGTGCAGCCCCAGTTTTTCCAGAATGCTTTCCGCGTTCCGCACGAGAGCTTCGTGCTCTTCGTAGCTTTTTTCTGGACGCGTGAACTTGAACAACTCAACTTTTTGAAATTGGTGCTGGCGCAGAATTCCGCGCGTATCTTTTCCGGCTGCGCCTGCCTCCGAACGGAAGCAGGCAGTCCACGCAGTAACATGTATGGGAAGTTTCTCCTCAGCAAGAGTTTCGTCGCGATACAAATTATGAAGTTCCACTTCGCTGGTTGGCGTCAGCCAGAAATCCGTGTTTTCGACCTTGAACAAATCAGCGGCAAACTTTGGAAGCTGACCCGCTCCCATGAGTGAAGCTGTATTGACCAAAAATGGCGGAAGAATTTCCGTGTAGCCATGTTCGCGTGTGTGCACATCCAGAAAAAAATTCGCGAGCGCACGTTCAAGCCGCGCTCCCCATCCCTTGTAAACGGCGAATCGTGCGCCGGTCACTTTGGTGGCTGCCGGCAAATCGAGAATTCCCGCGCGCTCGCCGACTTCCCAGTGAGGCCTCGGCTGAAAATCAAAGTCAGGCGCCGTGCCCCAGCGCCGAACCTCGACATTGGCGTCAGCACGATGTCCGGTCGGAACCGAAGAGTGCGGCACGTTGGGAATGGTAAGCAGGAGGTCCCGTTGTCTGACATCCAGTTCCGCGATGCGCTCGTCCGCCTGCTTGATTTGTTCAGAGACCTGCTTCATCTCGGCGATTAGCGCATCGGCGCTCTGCTTTTCCTTTTTCAGGCGCGCGATTTCATCGCTGGCCTTGTTACGCTGCGCCTTGCGATGCTCGTTCGCTGTGATCAGTTCGCGGCGTTCTTTGTCGAGCGCGCGGAAACCGTCCAGATCGAGCGTGATGTTTCGCCGCTTCGCCATTTCCGCGAAAACGTCGAGGTGCTCTCTGAAATAGCTCAGGTCATGCATGATTGCGCGGTTTGCGCTCCGTTTTCGTCCGCTTTCGAGCAAACAGAATAGCGCATCCGCGCCAGTCGATGCATTCGCAGTCTTCGAAGGCGTGATTTCGACCAATTCGTTCGCTTTTGACAGCTGGCGAAGAGAAAACCGGTACCCTGAAGACATCGTACTAGTTCTTACTGTTTAGACGACAGAAGGGATGAAGAATCTTCCATGTCCCCCTTGTATTCCAATTTACCTCTAAGTATAGTTACGCAATTCGACAAGCCAGACTTCCAAATGTGCGGAGGGTGCGACATGATGATGCGGCACGGAGAGTCCTGGCATTGCACCAACCGTTCCTGCAATGCGGCAATTCTGGTTCAGGCGGAGAGCCGTGGCGAAGGCGCAAACCCGCGCTGCACCTGTGGCGCCGCAATGAAAAAGATGTACCGGACCCCCGTTTTTCGTTATTTGGATTTTCTTCGAGAAGAAACTCCTGCTCTGGCCGAGCATTCGCCTTACATCCATTCACCTTACAAAACGAAAGAAGAATAGATCATGGCGACTTTTTCCCTAGCAGCCGTTTGCGCGTACCGGAGGGTGACCGGCTCTTCTTTGTGCTGCGATGCTGCTTCTCTTTCCCGGTTCCGTCTTGCTCTACGACGCGGTGTCGCATCCGCAGACGGCAGACTTCTCCCCAGGCCCTGGTTGGCTCGATTTTCGTTGCGTTCTCGCTGCTGCGGACGTTTTTCCTGGTGCCTGACAGCCCGTTGGGCTAAGCGCGGGGAATAGCAGGCAGATATTTCTCTTCGAGAATGCGGCGGTGGTGCAGTTCGTGTCCAGCGATAATGTATGCCAGCGCCCGTACGGTGACTTCATTCTTGTTCGCGACGCCGCGCCGTTGCCAGGCATCGCCGCTCAACCCCAAAAACAACGCCAGCGTCGCACCGCGGACCTGCGCAAATTCTTCCGCCAGATCGGCTAAAGTGCGGTCGTTGAAGCCGCCATTCTTCACGTAATCGTCCTGCTCGAACCCCTCTATGGGCGTTTTGTCCGCGCGCGAAATGCGCAATGCCCGATACGCAAAAATCCGTTCGCTGTCCGCAATGTGCCCGACCAGCTCTTTCACCGTCCATTTGTCCGCGGCGTACCGGAAGTTTCCTTCGCGCTCGCTGCGGGCGGCGAGCAGTTGTGCAGTCAGCATCCGCTGCGCTTCAAGAACGCCAAGAATGTCAGTCCCGGGAACGAGCGACACATACTTTTCATAGTAGGCCGCGTAATCGGTAGGTTGTGGACGAACTTGAGGAGCTAGCTTCACAGGCATACCGCCATTATAGCGCCGCTCGTCCGTTGCTACTAGAACTCACTGTCGTGAGCCTGGGTCGTCCAGCCGCCCCGGCTGTGTTCAGCGCCGATTCGGTTGAGACTGCCTCTGGCTTGCGTTCAATCGCCCAAGCAGAGTTGCTTCTTCTTCGCAAACCGTTTTAACTATCAGTTCCATGTCCAGTCCCGTGAAATCAAGCCCGCGAGTTGCTTTTCAAGGTGAGCACGGTGCCTTCAGCGAAGCCGCGGCGATCCAGCTTCTGGGCGAATGGATCACTACCGTTCCACGTGCAACGTTCGATTCCGCGTTTCGCGCGATCGCGGAAGGCGCAGCGGACGCCCTCCTGGCACCCGTTGAGAACTCACTTGCCGGGTCTGTCGTTCGCGTTTACGACCTTCTGCTGGAAAGCAACTTGGAAATCGTCGCGGAAGTCATCCTCCCGATCGAGCATCATCTGATCGGCTGTCCAGGCGCGACTCTTAACGGTTTGAAATCCGTCGCTTCGCATCCCATGGCGCTCGCTCAGTGTGAACGGTTTTTTCTTTTGCACCCGGAGCTGAAGCGTGTTCCCGCAGAAGACACCGCTGGCAGCGTCCGCGACGTCCTCGCAAGCGGCGACAAGTCCGCTGCTGGCATCGCAGGACGCCAAGCTGCAACTCGGTATGGCGGCGTAATTCTCGCGGAATCCATCCAGGACAATGCGGAAAACTTCACGCGTTTTGTATTGCTGGTCCCCGGCAAGGTCGAGAGCGCGCCTGGCAGGCTGAATCCCGCAGCGGACCTGCTTATCGAGTTGGGAATGCGCCAGCTTGCCGAAACCTCTGCAAGGGTGATGAAACTCTCGCTGGCTCTCCGACTTTCCCACAAACCGGGCGCACTCCTAGCAGCGCTCGAGCCATTTGCGCGTCACGGCATTAATCTTTTAAAGATCGAAAGCCGCCCGATTCACGGAACGCCATGGGAATATCAGTTTTTCCTCGATGTACAAACGGACGCGCCGACACAACTTGAAGCGGTAATGGAAGAATTGAAAACGGCGACAAGTTTCCTGCGGATTTTAGGCGGTTATCCTCCCGCACGTAACGCGTCGACGTAAAAACAAAAGGGCCGGCGCCGCCAGCCCTTTTCTTACTTTCTTGTTCCTTACGTTGCTATTTCGTCTTCAGCAATAAACGCAATCGGCGTCGCCCATGCCCGTCATATCGTCCTTCATCCGTCTCAGACGACGGCCCAGCCGCTCCGCCATCTGATGACGTGCACGCCACAGCCGAGCCTTGAGCGTGTTTTCCGTCACGCCGAGTTTCTTCGCAGCTTCACCCGTCGAGTAGCCCTGCACTTCGCGAAGCACGAATGCGGTCCGCAGCAGTGGAGAAAGTTCATCGAGATTTTCGTTGATCATCTCGCGCAACTCCGTTCCCGCATACACCTGTTCCGGGTTCGGCCCGTCGTCGGCGAACCGTTCGCTCGCCGGTAGCTCGTCTTCGCGCGGCGATTCGTCAAGCGAAACCGCCGGGCGAGACTTCGCGCTGCGCCGCCGCATCAACGCGGCGTTGATCACGATGCGCGTAAGCCACGTTGAAAATTGCGAGCGCCCCTCGAATCGCTTCAAGTTGCGGTACGCGGAAAGCAGCCCGTCCTGCAAGGCGTCTTCCGCGTCTTCAGCGTTGCCGAGCACGCGAAGCGCGGTCTGGAACAAGGGACGCTGATACCGCCGAAATAATGTTTCGACGGCTTGCGAGTCACCCCGTTGCCCCGCGCGAATCAATTTTGCTTCATTCAGCTCTGTTCCCACTGCCACTTGCGTCGCCATTGTTGCCCCCATTTAAATACGAAACTGGCTTCAAAAAAATTACGCCCCAACTACATTTCCGTTCTTCTCTGTGTCACTTAGCGTCTCTACTTTGTCCTTTCGCCCTCATTCTTCCGCCTCAGTGCACCGGCGCGTTCACTCCCTTCGGCGGCCGTTTCAGCAGCATCAAAACCGGGATCACTACGAAAAACACGATCCCCAGCATGTGAAAGTTATCCACAAAAGCCATCATGGCTGCCTGGCGCTGTACAGTGCCGTAAACCTGTCCGTAGGCCTGGGACGCGGCTCCTGGACCGCTGGAACCACCTGACGTGAACGCGGCCGTTATCGCGTGCAGTTTGCTTTGGAACGCCAAGCTGAGAGAGTTCACTCGTTCCATCAACTGCGACTGATGAAATTGCGTGCGCCGCTGCAACAGCGTCGTCACTGTTGCAATTCCCACGCTGGCGCCGATATTCCGCGCCAGATTGATGATTCCCGTCCCCATGTTCGTCTTTTCCTTCGGCACAAACGAAAACGCCGAAACATTGATCGGAATGAACAGGAACGCCAGCCCGAAGCTCTGCATCATTCGCGCCAGCACCGCATGTTTGTAATCAATTTGTAAATTCCATCCGGCCATAACGAAAAGTGATAGCGCCGAAATCGTGCATCCAAACGCGATCAGGTATTTTGTATTCACGCGCGATATTAGAATTCCCACTACCGGCATCATGAACATAATCACCGCGCCGCCGGGCGAGAGCGCGAGTCCGGCAAGCTCCGCGGTATAGCCCATCATCTGCTGCAAAAATTGCGGAATCAGCACCGTGCTCGCATAAAGCACAAACCCCAGGAAAAACATCGCCAGCGTCGCCACTGCAAAGTTCCTGTCCTTTAACATCCGTAAATCCACGACCGGATGCTCCTCCCGCAATTCCCAAATGATTCCCGCAATAATTCCGATCACCATCAATGCAAAGAACACCTGGATGAATCCGCTCGAAAGCCAGTCCTCGCGCTCGCCCTTATCGAGAATGATCTGCATACTCCCGAGTCCCAGGCTGATCAGTCCGATACCGATGTAATCGATGCGGAAGCCTTCTTTCACTTTCGCGCGCTTCATGTACGGCGGATCGCTCACTAAAAGTGACGTCAAAACCAGCGATAAAATTCCCACTGGCACGTTGATGTAGAAAATCCAGCGCCACGAAAAATTGTCGGTGATCCATCCGCCTAGCCACGGTCCAATCGTCGGCGCCACGACCACTGCCACGCCATAAACCGCGAATGCCATGCCGCGCTTTTCCAGCGGGAACGTATCGTTCAAAATTGCCTGCTCGCTCGGTTGCAACCCCCCGCCGCCGATTCCTTGAAGAATTCTGAAAAGCACAAGGATGCCGAGGCTCGGTGCCAACCCGCACAAAAACGAACTCACCGTGAAAAGTGCCACGCAAGACATGTAGAACCGCTTGCGTCCAATCAAGCCTGAGATCCAGCCCGAAAGCGGCAGCACGATTGCATTGGACACCAGATACGAAGTGAGCACCCACGTCGATTCATCCGCGCCGGCCGACAAATTTCCGGAAATGTGCGGCAGCGCAACGTTCGCGATGGAAGTGTCCAGCACCTCCATAAACGTTGCGAGCGTGACGGTAACCGCGATCACCCACGGGTTGATCGAACCGTCCGGCATCCGCAGTTTCGATAGGAACCTGTCTTTCACCTTGCGCCTCGAAATCCTTTCGCTCTCAACGCCACATCTGGTTCAAAACGCGTCCGTCACCGCCGTGCAGAATGCCGCGCGAGGCTTACTTTGTAATTGCGGTCGCCACCACGTTCATTCCCGGCCGCAAGATCGCCTGATCTTGAGGAATCGGATCGAGTAAGATTTTTACCGGCACACGCTGAACGACTTTCACGTAATTTCCCGTGGCATTTTCCGGTGGCAGCAAGCTCAGCACCGCGCCCGTTGCTCCCGCAATCGAATCAACGTGCCCGCTGAACGTTCTTCCGTATGTGTCCACCTTCACTTCCGCCTTTTGTCCGGCCTTCATGGAGCGAAGTTGCGTCTCCTTAAAATTTGCAGTAACCCACACGTCTTGCAGCGGCACGACCACCATCAAGCCTTGCCCCTGCTGCACGATTTGTCCGACTTCCACTTGTTTATGCGTCACGACGCCATCCACCGGCGCGACAACCGTCGTGTATTCAAGATTGAGCTGCGCTGCTTCAAGCGCTGCACGCGCTTGCTGCACCTTCGCGATTTTTCCCCGAGCGTCCGCCTGACGCATCACAACTTGTTTCGTGTCGGCCTTGGCAGAGATGATGCCGGCTTGCGCCTGCTGTACGTGGGCTCTCGCCGCATCGAGTTGCGCCTTCGCGATCTCCACGCCACGTTCTGCCTGCACGAGCTTTTCCTGGTCCGCTTTCAATGCACTCGCGGTTGCATCGGCATTCGCTTTTGCGGCGTCATACTGCTGCTTGGAAATTTCGCCCTTCTGCATCAGCGGCGTGTAGCGTTCCAGATCCGCTTGCCCGAGCAGGGCGTTGGCTTTGCTCTTCTCCACGTTTGCCTGCGCCCAAGCCAGGTCAGCAGTGCGCGCCTGATCGTAAGCGGTCTGCGCGCGCATCAGGTCAGCCTGAGAACCGGCGAGCTGCGCGTCGGCGCTAGATGTTCCACTTTGCGTGTTCAATTGCGTTCTCGGCACATCAATGCCTGCCGACTGGGCGTCGGTTTCCGCCAACGCGAGTTGCGCCTTCGCCTGATCCAACGCTGCTTGATAGTCCCGCGGATCGAGTTTCACTAGTAGCTGTCCTGCCTTTACTTGCTGGTTGTCATTCACCAGAACTTCGCCGACACGGCCGTACACTTTCGACGAAATCTGTGTGATGTGCCCGTCGACCTGCGCGTCGTCCGTGCTTTCGCGGTTTCGGTAATAGAGGAACAAGCCGACGATCAGAGCCAGCAGCACGATTCCGCCGCCGAACAGCATTCCCCTGGTCTTCGGATTCGCAAGGCCCTTGGGCGGTGGCTCGAGCTTCAGCTCTTCCGTCGAAGGCCTTACCTTCGCTGCGTTCTCTAAGCCGACTTCGATCTCAATGCTCATTCCCCGGTCCCTCTCCTGGATTCCCGTTCTGTCACTTCGCGTAAACTTTTTCCATCTGCCCGATCGATCGCGCGTAATCCGCGCGCGCCTGATTGAATCGATACAGCGCCGCAATCTGGTTGTCGTTGGCGCGTGCGAGCGCGTCTTGCGCTTGAATCACTTCGATATTGTTTGCAACCCCTGCTTTAAATCGATCGCGCGCTTGGTCCACTTCTTCCTTTGCTAGCTGGATTCCCAGCGTCGCCACTTCCACCTGATTCCGCGCGGACTTCAAGTTGAGCAGCGCCGTCTTCACGTCCAGTGAAATTTGGTTTCGCAAATCGGATTTTTGCTGGTCCAGAACCTTCAGCTGCAAATCCGCTCTCACGATTTCCGCGTGCGTCCGGCCACCAGTAAAAATCGGCACATCCAGCGAAGCCTGGTAGTTGTAAACGGGAATTCCGTTGTTCAGCCTCGTGCCCTCATAGGCCCAATTTCCGTCCACGCGCAAAGTGGGCAGCCGCAAATCCTGCGAAGCTTTTTTGTCGTGCTGCGCGGCCTTCACCTGCGAATCGAGTGCTTTCCATTCCTGCCGTGCAGCCAGCGCTTCGTCCATGCTCGCGTTCACGTCGGGTTGCGGTGTGTCAAAGAAGCTCAGCGAATCCGCGAGCGTAACTTCCTGATGCGGGTTCAGGTTCAGTAACCGGCTGAGCGCATACAAAGAGGAATCACGGTCCGTTTGCGCCACTAGCAGAGCCTGCTTTTCGTTCTGCAACTCCACGTTCGCGCGAAGCGTGTCGATGCCGGTCCCGACCCCTTCTTTCTGTAGATCCGCAGCCTGATCGTAAAGCGCCTGCGCCAAATCCACTCGCGATTGCGAAGCTTCGACCGTCGCCATTGCTCGCAACGTCCCGATATACTGCGAGACGACAAGCAGAATCACTTGCTCTCGGGTGGAAAGGCTGGTCGCCTTGCTGGCGTTTGCTTGCTCCCTGGCTGAGCGGTAGCGATTCCACAACGTCAAGTCAAGTACCGGCGTTCCGAAGGTTGGTCCCGCATTGAATACGTTGAGCGGCCCGACATGTCCCGGAATTCCCGGAAACGGAATCGCACCTCCCAATTGCTCTTGAAGGTTGATCCGCCGAACGGCATCGGAAACCCTCAAGTTCGCATTCGGCAGCAATGCCGCCCGTGCGATGTTTTTGTCCTGCACCGCTTCCGCAGCTTGTAGTACGGCGATTTGTGCCGTCGGGTTTTGTTTAAGCGCCAAACCCACCGCTTTATCGAGCGTAAGTTTCAAGGGCTCACTCGCGGCCTGAGCCGCAGCGGGCGCGTCTGGCTTGTCTTGGGCGCGCGCGCCGCTTGCTCCCAGCAACAAGCTCATCAAAATCACGTAGAAAATGATCGGCGTTCCCTTGTTTTCTTTTCCTTCGTCACTGCCTTTGTCGCCTTTGTCTTTGTCGCGTCCAATGATTTCCTTCACGATGGCCTGATTCAGACAGCCCTCCGCCACAAGTTGACCTCCCTGGCGATGCATCTCCTTCAAAAGCATCTTGCCTGCAGCATCGATGAAGCTAACCCCGCAAAGGTTCACGTAGAACTTTTCCTGGGGCGAAGCGGCCTTGAGCTCTCGCCAGCATTGCTCGAGCGTTGAAACCAGAGGTCCCGCAAGCCGTCCCTCGACACTGAGGACGGTCTTGACGCGTTTTTTCTCAGTCGTAATTCTTAACATTGGCTTTTCCAGTGCTGGCCGCATTAGATGCATGCACGCCTCCAAAATGTGCTAATTTCTGTTAACGACGTAACTGTATGATTGTATTAATGTTAGATGGAAACTGGACGCGCTGACCGAATGCTTGAAAGACCAAATATGGTCACATAGCAACGTTTAGGGCACATTTAAATGTGCCCATATATCGTCTATAACGAGGGCTACAGGAGCGCGGTTCGTCCAACCGGGCACTTCTGCCGTCACGTCGGTTCTCCTGCCGGACGCAGCGACGCACCTTTGCTCGGCTCATTTTTTAACCAACCGTTTTCTCGATACCACGCGATGGTGTCCCGCAGCGTTTCTTCTACGGGACGAAACCGAATACCGAGCGCCTGCTCACTTTTGCGATGATCAAAACGTGTGCGATCACGTTCACGCACCATCAACCGAACGGTCGCAAGGCTGATCAACGCGGGACGTCCGCTGATGCGTGCCCAGACCTCATTTGCCGCTCCGATCGCGTAGAGCAGCTGCGTTGAAACACCCCATCGCGGAGCGCGGACTCCGGACAGGCGCTCAAGCTCTTGAAACAATTCGCCCATCTTCATGTGTCGTCCCGCCACGATATACCGCTCACCTCTCTGCCCGTGAATCGCAGCGAGCCACATGGCCTCGGCAACATCGCGCGCATCAACGACCGAAAATGTTGCCGGCGGCACCCCAGGCAGCCTGCGACTTAGGAAATCCAAAATCACCTGTCCGGACGAGGTAGGCCCGGCATCGCCCGGCCCCACCATCCATCCGGGAAGCACCATGCATGCCCACATTTCCGGATGCGTCTCGAGAAAGCCATCGATTTCGCGGTCAGAAAGAATTTTGCTGAGATAGTAGTCATCGGCATCCTGGGTGCGCCGACGCATGCTCTCGTCGATTCGTTGTCCCCGTTTTCCTGCGAGCACAGCCACGGAACTGGTATGCACGATGCGTCGCACACCGGCGCTGTACGCCTGCGCGAACAGCTCTGCTGTTCCGCGGACATTCGCGTCGTAAAGCTCTTTCCAGTGCCGTCCGCCTTTGTAGCCGTCGCGGAAAAACGCCGCGGTGTGGAACACCATGTCATTCCCTTGCAGATGTGCGGCGAACTCGCCGACATTCGTGATGTCGCCAGTCACGATCTCTATGGGGAGATCTCCAAATTGCCTTTCTGCCTTTGTCCGTGAGCGGCTGAGCGCCTTCACGTGCACGCCGCGCGACACCAATAGCCGAACCAGGTTATTTCCAAGCAAACCCGTCGCACCCGTCACGAATGCCGACTGAATTTGCGGCAATGAGTTCCATTGCGTCATCGGTCTCTCCCTTCTCTTTCTAGAATTGCGTTCTTCGATTGAACTCTCGTGTCGTATACACATCGACGTGCGAAAGTTTTTTCAGCAGTCGCTTCCGTAGCTCTGTGGGATTTATTCCCGGCGCTGCTTTCACCAGGATGTAACCGACACGTTACGGCGAATCGCAGGCGGTCGCGAAAGAGATTCCGTCTTGCCGGCAGTCCCATTTCAAGCCTCTTCTTGTGTACGCAGCAGACCGATTCAAAGTAACAGCGCTCTTTACATGAACAGTGTTAACTTGAGGTCAAAAAAATTTTGCTCCCACCAGACTCATCACGCGCGCCGTATTTTCAGACACTTAGAGCCGCTCATGCCCTCGCTCCTCCGAGCCCATCGATCAGAGTCTCGACCATCGATTTCGCCACCTTCTCCCGCCCTACCCAGGGAAACTTCTCATGGGTAATCAGCAGCGAGGTCACGCCATGAATGCCTGCCCAAAGCGTTTGGCTGGCGAGTTCTGGGTCCTTCACCTTCAGCTTTCCGGACGCGATACCGTCATCAACGCAGCGGCGCAGAAAATCGAATGCCTGCATTCCCGGCGAATCCGCTTGATGAAGCTTTTCTTCTCTCATTCCTTCGGGAATGGGCATCATGAACGTCGCCCGGTAGTGATGCGGGTTTTCCAGTCCGAATTGGATATACGCCAGCAAACCTCGCCGCATCCTTTCCAGCGGTTCGCCCGGCTGCTCATTAATTTTCGTCAACCGTTGCACTAGCCGAGAAAAAGTTTCGGCGCACACCTGTTCGAGCAATTCCGCTTTGTCTTTGAAATAGAGATAAATCGTGGTCGGCGAATATTCAATCTTCTCTGCAATTCGCCGCATCGACACATTTTCGAAACCTTGACGAACAAACAGCTCGCTGGCCGCGTCCAGGATCTCCTGGCGCAGATAACGTTTTTGCCGTGCTCGCCGTTCTCTCACGCCCATGTGTGCTCGCTCTCCTACCCTACATTTAGTTAACACTGTTAGGTATACGCCTAGTTTTCTTGCGGTCAAGCCTCCTGGCTCTGATAGACTCGACAGCTCCAGCTTCTACCTATTTCACTCTATGCTTTCTTGCACACCGTTGTTCGAAACTATTTGCTCTAGCCAACCCGCCGATCCTTGCCTTGGAGAGGTCTAACTCCCAAATGCCGTCCTTCGATTTCTGCAACGTTCTAAGACTAACCGTTTTCTCGATTTTCATCGCCATGGGCTGCTCATCGGGCTTCGCGCAAGAACCGGAAAAACCCGACGCGCCTACGCCGCAAGGACCGCCGGTACAGAGCACAAAACCAATTTCCCATTACGCTCCGTACGAAATGATTTCAGGTAATGTGCGCCTTCGCTGGGTCATGCGAGGAACTTTAGGTCCCAGAAGCTTGCTGATCGGCGTTTTTACCGAGAGCATCGCGACCGCGCAGAATTCGCCCAAGGAATACGGCCCGCACTGGGACGGATTTGGAAAGCGCTATGGCATGCGCCTCACGGGAGTGGCTACAAGCAACACCATCGAGGCTGGACTGGGCTCAATTTGGGGTGAAGATCCACGTTACGTGCGTTCTGCGGACGAGGCATTTAAGAGTCGCCTGGGTCACGTTTTCTTGCTCACGTTTTCCGCCCGCAATCGTGAAGGTGAACTAAGGCCGGCTTACGCGCGTTATATCGCGATTCCCGGCAGCAATTTCCTGTCGAGCACCTGGCGCGCTGATAGCGTCTCGCATACTAGCGACGCCTTAAAGAGATCCGCTTACGGAGTTTTGGGCAGACTTGCCGGAAACGCCTGGAGCGAATTCTGGCCAGACGTAAAGCACAAAGTTTTCAAGAAGTAGTCTTGCTCGAACCCGCGCATTCGGAAACCGTTCGCTTAGCGTTTGACCGCGATGGCTTGCAACTCGAAATGTCCGCCCCGCAGAAGCGATCCTGCCCCAATAAAGGCGCGCGCGGGATACTCCTTCGTGAAATATGATTTGTAAATCGGATTGAATTTTTCGAAGAGCGTCAGATCGGTGCAAGAAATCTGCACGTAGACAAGATCATCCATTGTCATTCCGGCTTGTGCGAGGACGTCTTTTTCCCCATCAAGCAGAATCTTGATTTCGTCTTCAATTTTATCCGGCGCTTTTCCGGTTTTCGGATCGAGGCCAATCCGTCCCGCGAGGTACAGCGTGTTGCCCGTAAGAATCGCATCACTGAACGGCGCTTGCACTGTTTTGCCGGGCAGATCGATCACTTTCCGCGCTGCCTGCGGCGTAGGTTGTGAAAGTGTTCCTTGCACGGTGGTTAGTATGCCGGCGACGACGAGCGTCGCCAGGACGATTCCGACTCGGCGATTCATTTGAAAAACTCCTTGGGCAGCGAACATGGTTTGAAAGTCGCGCTGCAAGTGCACAGAGTGTAGTGCGAACAGTCCTGTTACGGCAAGCCAGAATCGCTGAAAATCGAAGTAAATCGGTGAATCCGATCCATCACAAAGCCGGCTAAAGAGCGATCCAACCACTACGAATAAAATAGAGAGAAGTGACACCGACGAGAATCCACAGCAGTACGCCTTGCGCGAGCGGACGCCAGCCCACTTCTTTCAATGTCGCGCGCGAAATTCCCGTGCCGATCAGAAAGAGCGTGACCGTGAGTCCAAGACGCCCAAGTTGAAAAAACATTTGCGACAGGCGCGGCTCTTGCGGGCCATACGTGTTGATCACGGCAGCGACGCAAAAGAGAAAAATAAACCATGGAATCTGGACTTTGGATTTGCTGCGCCTGACAGCGGCGGTGGCAAGCGCCAGCGGAACGATCCAAAGAGCTCGCGCCAGTTTCACGGTCGTAGCGATTACCAGCGCTTCGCTGCCGTATCGTGCACCCGCGCCCACCACGGAACTCGTGTCATGAATCGCCAGCGCAGCCCACAATCCGAATTGCGACTGCGAGAGATTCAGCGCGGAACCGATCGATGGGAAAATGAACAGTGCTATGGAATTGAGAATGAACACAGTGCCCAGCGACACAGCCATCTCTTCATCGCTTGCGTGCAAGATTGGTCCGACGGCGGCGATTGCGCTCCCGCCACAAATCGCTGTGCCCGTGGAAATCAGATAGGAAATCACGCCGCCAACGGCAAGCAGCTTTCCGATCAGGTATCCGGCGATCAACGCAAACCCAATGCCGGCGGCCGTATAGAGAAATCCGCTGCGTCCGGCTCTAAGCACTTCATGAAGGTTCATGCCGAAGCCAAGAGCAACCACGGACGCCTGCAAGAGAAATCTCGCGAACGCGCGGCTGTCTGCTGCGAACGGATGAAGGAACGCCAAGCCAAAAATAATTCCCGCGCACAACGCAATTGGCGGCGAAATAAATCCGGTAGCGCTCAAAATCAGCAGCAAAAAGAAAATTGTCTTCGTATTCATGCGATCAGGAACAAATGCGTCGCCTTTGTCTACGATTAGTTTGGCTGATTAGGAGCGGTCGGTTTCACAGAATTCTTGATAGCTCCAGGGTGCGCGACTTGCGAAACAACTTTCGCCGTGAGCGCCAGGCTGACGCGGCAAGCGGAATCGTTGATTCGGCATTGCGCCAGCGTCAGTTTGCACCCGCAATTGCACGATTCGGCATTCATGCGGCGAAGTGCTATCGACTTTTGTTTGGCATTCAGTTTCGAGAAGTCAACGCCGGGAAGTTCCGTTGCGCGTTCTGCATTCTTCAGAAAAATCTGGCCATTGTCCTCAAAATATTCAACCTTTGCGTCCACCGGCTGTCCGAGCATCGCGCGGACTTCCAATTCATAAATTGAGGGGTCATTCAGCCCGACGTGTTTTTGTACGATGCGCCCTTGCGGATCGATCACGAACGAAGTGGGAAGCGCGGCAATGCCGCCATAATCGCGGCGCACTTCGTCCGAAGACATCGCAACGCGATAGTTGATTCCGGATTGCAGCACGAAGCGGCGCACCTCATCGGGATCGTCTTCATCGGTAACGAGAGCGATAATTTCGAACTTGTCGGCATAGCGCTTCTGCAGATCGACAAGGTCAGGAATTTCCGCGCGGCACGGTCCGCACCAGGTCGCCCAGAAATTCAGCAGCACGATTTTGCCCTTAGCCTCAGCCAGCGAAATCGGTTTGCCATTCAGATCATTCAACTGAAAAGCGGGAGCGGCGTCTGGATTCTTCACAAACCGAATCACGTTCGCGTCCGGCGCATCTTGCTTTGTGTGAACAGCGTCGGCGTGAGCCGTTTGCGTGCGCCCGCAGCCGCTGATCAGAACCGCTGCTGTCAGCACTACTAACGTCCATGGCAATTTCCGGTCCATCGCCCTTCAATTGTAACGCATTCGCCGCAGCGACCGGTTCCAAGGGAGCATCAAAGGGCAACCGAAAGCCGCCGACCTTGATTTTAGCTCCCTGTCTTGTTATGGTCAGTTTGTTATGACCATGGACACATCAAAACGACTAAAAACGATTCCGGCCGGTGTTTTCAAAGCCAAATGCCTCGCCATCATGGACGAAGTCCAGGCCAAATCGCAGCCCGTAATCATCACTAAACACGGAAAACCCGTTATCAAACTTGTCCCGGTTACCGAAGACCGCGACGACATTTTCGGCTTTCTGCAGGACAAGATGACAATCGTCGGCGACGTTGTGAGCCCCGTCATTCCGTTGAAAGAGTGGAAGCGGCTCAAGTGATTCTCGTCGATACTCACGTTGTGGTGTGGGTCGCAGGCGATCCACAGAAACTTTCGTCGAAGGCTAGGGCGGCCATTGACCAGGAGCTCCGTGCCGGCCAGGCTCTCGCGATCTCGTGCATGACCCTGTTCGAGCTGGCGCATCTACTCGCTCGCGGGCGCTTCCGCACAACGCTGTCGATCGATGCCTACTTGATGGAGATCGAATCGCGTTTCGTGGTATTGCCGCTCAGCAGACAGATCGCAGCTCGTACCGTCGAGCTGCCAAATCATTATCCCAACGACCCAATGGATCGCATCATCGGAGCAACCGCGATTGTCGAAGGCCTGCCGCTCGTCACCGCCGATGCGCAGATCCAACAATCCAAAGCCGTGAAAACAATCTGGTAGCGGCTTTCATTCTCAGGACGATCGGAGCTGGGCGCCTACGGAGGTTTCTAGCGCGGCAACAATTTTGGACGAGAACTCGGAAACTTGCGCGTCCGTGAGCGTGGCTTGGCGGCTCTGGAACGTTACGCGAATCATGAGTGAATATTTTCCACCGGGAACATTTTTTCCGCGATACAGGTCAGCAGCCTTTACCGATGTGACTTCGGGAATATTCAGCGCGCGAATGGCTTTTACAATTTCCGCGAAGGCCGTCCCTTCGGCGAGCAGCAAAGAAAAATCGCGTTCGACCGCCGGGAAGCGGGGAAGCGGTTCGTAACGGCGTGCATTTTTCACGCCGTAATACATGCAGTAGAACGGCCCGAGAAGGAGTTCAGCAAGAAAAACGTCCTGGCGGAATTTGAGCTTCTCCGCAACACGACGCGCGAGCTGCCCCGCGGAGCCGAGTTGGTTTTCTCCGAGACGAAGCTGTCCGCGTTTTGCGGGATGCAGCGACTCCGCCCCACCGTGTTCCCACTGGAAACCGCCGGCTAGCGCGGCGATAGCGTCAAGATCGCCCTTGAGGTCGGCAAACGCAAACGCGCGGGCGGAATCGTAAAGACCCTGGGAACGCGCTTCACCGGTTGCGCCGAGCGTCAAAAAAAGTGTTTCCACTGGCGCAACTGCAGCTTCACCCGATTTTTCCAGAGAGGCAAAGCGATAGTGGCGACCGATTTCAAACAGGCGTACGTTGCGCTGGCCATGATTCAGATTCCATTCAATCGCGCCGGCCATCGAGACCGACCCATTGGAGCGCAGAAGATTCATTTCTTCGGAAAGCGGATTGGCAAGACGCGCGGGAAGCACGCCGTCCGGACGAAAGAGCGCATCGCGATCTTCAGCGACGTGTGGAATGGTCACGATTTCGCGGTAGCCAAGCGCTATCAACCGTTCGCGCAAGCGTGATTCCGCTTCGTAGTGCGGGAGGCGCGCCGCTCCCTGGCGCGCTGCGGGAAGGCGCGGCGGAAATTTATCAAGACCATAAACGCGCGCAACTTCTTCGATCAAATCGATTTCGCGTTCAACATCGGCGCGCCACGACGGCTGCGTGCATTCCCATGCCGCGAGAATTGAGCCGGCTTGGCCGCGATTCTGATCCACACGAACGGGAGCGAAACCGAGGGCGCCGAGAATGGATTCGATTTCCTTGTCGGGAACGTCGGCGCCCATCACGCGCAGAATTTCCGCGCGAGTGATGGACATTTTCTTTGGCGCGCGCTTGCCAGGGTAAATGTCCACGACTCCTGAGAGCAATTCGCCGCCTGCGAGTTGCAGGATCAGTTCCGCGCAACGGCGCGAAGCGAGTTCCGCCATTTCCGGATCGGCGCCACGGCTGAATCGCGTGGAGGCTTCCGTGTGCAGTTTCAAAAAGCGTGTCGCACGGCGGATGGCTACCGGCTCAAACCAGGCGCATTCGATCAGAACATTTTTCGTGGAGAAGGAAATTTCCGTTTCGCCGCCGCCCATGATTCCGCCGATGCCTACGGCGCGCGAGCCGTCTCCGTCGCACACCACGCTGAAGGACGGATTAAGCGTGCGCTCGATGCCATCTAGGGTTTTGATTTTTTCTTGTGGTTTGCCGCGGCGCACGACAATCGAGTGATTGCGCACAAGATCGTAATCGAATGCGTGGAGTGGGTGGCCAAGCTGAAGCAAAACATAGTTCGTTGCGTCCACGACATTACTGATGGATGCCACGCCGGCAGCTTCAAGACGTTCGCGCAGCCAGGCAGGGGATGGTTGTATCTTCACATTGCGGATTACGCGCGCGGTGAAGCGGCCACATAATTCGGGCGCGTCAATCTTTACGGAGACAGCATCGCTCGTTTTCGCAGCCGAAGATTCAGCGGGCTTTGCCGCGACAGGTTTCAGGGGAAGCTTGAAGATGGCGCCGACTTCGCGAGCGATTCCGTAAACGCCCAGGCAATCCGGCCGATTCGAGGTGACTTCTGCGTCGATTACTCCGCCGAGAGGTTGCGGTTCCACGCTGGCGATGTTGGTGCCGGAGAGCGCAAGGCGCGACGCGAGCTCCTGCGGTGTCACTGTCACGTCGACGAAGTCCTTCAGCCAGTTGTAAACGATCTTCATGCTGACTTCCTCTTCGCGTCAAGCTGGCCAAAATAAATTTGCGTGGTGTAATCCATGCGGACGCGGCCAATCTTTTGATTGGCATCGAACAGTTCGCGGAGCGCGGCCATCATCGGCGCGTAATTCGCGTGGTTTTCCTTTGGCGCATACGAACTGCTGCGCAGGCGGCCCGCGAGGCCATCGAAATCGAACTCCTGGAAATTGGGCAGTTCGCGGCGCTGGGAATTTGCTTTTCCAAAAAAGTTTTCCATGTCTTGCGTTTCGGGATACGCCTCTTTCACGCTCGCGTAGTCCGTGCCATAGCGGACGAGCAGATCTTCATAAGCGCGGCCGAAAGCTGTTTCCGAGATTCTGCGGTCATTCCAAATCACGATGAGCCATCCGCGCGGTTTAAGAATGCGAAGAAATTCCCGGAGCGTGGCCACCGGTTCAAACCAATGAAACGCCTGAGCCGCCGTGATGAAATCAACGCTCGCGTCAGGCAGCGCCGTAGCTTCGGAAGAACCGCTGACCGTTGAGAACTGGTCATACGCAGCGAGATATTCTTCACCCGCTTGACGCATTTCTTCGTTCGGCTCAACTCCGAAAACCCGATTGCCGTTATCGAGAAAAAGCTTGGAAAGAAGTCCAGTGCCGGAACCAATGTCGGCAACTACGTGATCGGGCCTCAGACCGCATTCGGCGCAAAGTAGATCGATGAGCGCGGGCGGATAGCCGGGGCGGTAGCGAACGTAGTCCGCTACACGATTTGAAAAGCGCTGTTTGGCGTCGGTGAAATTCATCCTGGCGCTCACGGAAACTGCTTCAGAAAGCGCACATCGTTTTGAAAAAACACCTGGATGTCGTCGATGCCGTACTTGAGCATCGCCAGACGGTCGATGCCCATGCCGAAAGCGAAGCCGCTTACTTTTTTCGCGTCGTAGTTCACGAAGCCGTAGACCGCGGGATCGACCATGCCCGCGCCGAAAAGTTCAATCCAGCCAGAGCCTTTGCATTTGCCACATGTTGCGCCGCTAGCTCCGGTGCCACTGCCGCCGCAGAAAATGCAGGAGACATCGAATTCAACCGACGGCTCGGTGAACGGAAAATAACTCGGACGAAAACGTGTTTTCACGCTGGGACCAAAGTATTGTTTGACGAAATACTCGATGGTGCCTGTGAAATCGCAGAACGTAATATCGGTATCGACGGCGAGTCCTTCAATCTGGTGAAACACGAAGGAGTGCGTAGCGTCAGGATTGTCGCGACGGTAGACTTTGCCGGGAACGATGACGCGCACAGGCGGCTTTTGCTTTTCCATGGTGCGAATCTGAACTGGAGAAGTGTGCGTGCGCAGCAGCAGCGGACCAGGAACGCCCTTGGGAAGTTCCAAATAAAAAGTATCCATGTCGTCGCGCACGGGATGGAATTCCGGAATGTTGAGCGCCTCGAAATTGTAGTATGGCGTTTCGATTTCCGGGCCTTCCACGACAGAAAATCCGATGGAGACGAAAATATCCTCGATCTCCTGAAAAACCTGGCGGATCAAATGGCGCGAACCGATGGGACGAACAACGCCGGGGAGCGAAAGGTCCACGCGTTCCTTTGCGAGAGCACTTTCTTCGGCGCCCGATTCAATCGCGACGCGGCGCGATTCAATTTGCGCGTCCACGTGAGCGCGAAGTTCGTTCAAGCCCGCGCCGACAGCGCGCTTCAACTCCGGAGTAGCAGGTTTCAGCCAATTGTCCGTGACGCCGGCGAGAACGCCAGATTTGCGGCCAAGCCACGCGTCGCGGAACTGTTTGAAAGCAGTTTCGTCACGGACGGCGCCGGATTCCGCGTCAAAGCGGGCGCGAATTTCGGCGAACAAGAACGCGAGCTGCTCCGGCTGCGTAACGCCGAGGGCCGCGAGAGTTTTTTCGTGCGAACCGTCAGTGATCGGCATGATGGAAAGATAGAATACATCGAACGAAGAGAGATTCCTCGCTTCGCCTGCCTGCCGTCAGGCAGGCTCCAAATAACAGCAGATAGGACAAGCTAGCAGCGGCATGCAGGGGCACGATTTAACGTGCCCCCCCTACAACGAAATGATCGTCCGCGAGACTACGCTTTTTTTGCGGCTGGTTTCGGCGCGAAGGCTTTTGCTTTTTCGACAAGTTGCGCGAAGCCGGCGGCATCCTTTACGGCGATGTCGGCGAGCACTTTGCGGTCAAGCGAAATGCCCGCGGCTTTGAGGCCGTGAATCAGCTGACCGTAGGTAATTCCGTTCAGCCGAGCGGCTGCGCCGATGCGCTGAATCCAGAGGCGGCGGTATTGACGTTTCTTGACGCGGCGATCGCGGAACGCGTAACGATCGGCGCGATTTGCCGCTTCCTGTGCGGATTGATAGAGCTTGCTCTTGGTGAGGAAAAAGCCTTTGGTCCTCTTGAGATACTTCTTGCGCCGTGCACGACGCTTTGTGCCGCGTTTTACGCGAGCCATGGGTTTGCTCCTTTAGACCGGTCGGCTCGAAGCGCAGAGAACCGGTCTTCCCGCAATGCGCGGGACGCAAAAAACGCGAAAAGACCAGCCACTACACAATCGAGGAACGCCTCGGCGATTCATTTTTCTGGAAACAATACAGGTTGCGGCGACGCGGAAAGACAGCTTCGCGCAACGGGTTTGTTTCCGGTGTGTATTGCATTGCCGCGAAATGAATCGCAGCATTTTCGGCCGGCAGGCACCCGTGTAGCGCTGCCTGGCACGAATCGCCGCTCGTCTAGATTCAAGAGCGGCGTACAGGACCTCTTTCGCGTCCTGCATTTGTTCGCAAAGCGAAAAAAACCACTTCGCGAAAAAACTTTTCACAACATCGTTAAATTTTGAGACCAATTGGTCTCGAATTCATGACCCGAACAACAAATCCTGCAGCTTGCTTACTTACTTCAAACCGTAAGGAAGCATTTGCATGGTCTTAGCGAAGTCGGCATCGTTGACTTTGGTCAGCTTCTTGAGCTTGCGCATGCGCTTGGGCGCTTTGGTTCCGAGCAGGTGGCGCTTGCCGGAATGCATTCGAAGCAGTTTTCCGGTGCCGGTGATTTTGAAGCGTTTGGCGGCGCCGCGATGCGTCTTCAGTTTCATTTTCGGTTTCGATCGGTTGCGTGGCATTGCTTTGTAAATCCTCTCGTCTTTTTCAGGTTCTTCTTTTCAGGGCAGCGCGAAATCCCGCAAGCCCTTTGTTTTCAGGAGCCTTGGCGTCAATTCGGCCTGGCTGCAACTGCGCCGACGCCTTTTTTGGGAGCAAGTAACGCCACGAGGACGTTACCTTCCATGCGAGGCGGCGTTTCGACCGAGCCGGCATCGCCGATTTCGCCCAGCAGGCGCGTCATCTTGGCGCGACCGACTTCCTGGTGCGCCATTTCGCGTCCGCGATGAAAAATCATGGCGCGGACTTTATGACCTTCGCCGAGGAACCGGATGATCTGGTTCTTGCGAACCTGAAAATCATGTTCTGCGGTAGCGGGCCGAAACTTAACTTCTTTCAACGCCGAGCCACGGCTGCTCTTGCGTTGTTCGTGCGCCTTTTTGCTTTGTTGATAGAGAAACTTGCCGTAGTCGGTGATCTTGCAAACCGGCGGATCCGCCGTTGGCGAAATTTCCACCAAGTCCAATCCACGTTCGCGAGCCATGCGAAGCGCTTCAAATGGCTGCATTACCCCGAGTTGGCCGCCTTCTTCGTCAATCACCCGGATTTCGCGAGCGCGAATCCGATCGTTGACACGGACTCTGTCGCTCACTTGCCGGAAATTCCGCTCTGCGATAAATCCCCCTCTAGCTGATAAAAGCGTCCAGGGGACACGGATAGCCGACCCCGGAGCCCGAATCTATAGCCAACACACGTCCCAGACGGCAGGTTTGCCGACGGAGGACGGGTTAAAAGTATAGCACGCGGCACGGCGTAGGCGGCAAGCGGGAAACGGAAAGTAAAGCGCTTGGCAGACCGACTCGACTTTGCCTCAGGGTTAAAACCCCTGAATGTTGTTTGGACTGTTACGGCTGAAGCCGTGTCCCGCCAGGATCGCAGTCGAACCCCCCAGGAGGATTGACATCACGTAAGTTGTCGTTTCGACAATAAGACCAAACAGAGAAACACCGCAAAAACACGGTTCGCGGATAAGACTGAGCTTTGCTGGCGGATTGCCACACGAATGACGATTGAGGAAGGCGACCTCAGCGATTGGAAATCTGGCGACTTCAAGCACCTTCGAGTCTTCGTTAGGAACGAACGGGACAGGAGCATTTGACGCACCGGAATATTGCTCGTGCCAACGATTGCCTCCAGGACGAACCTGATCGTCAGGTAACGCTCGACGCCGATCCGTCAAGACGAAAAGGGGGCAAGTACCAGAATTGGTGACCGCAATTTCCAGCCTGCCCCCTGGCGCCTTCAACCCAACGGAAGGAATCGAGCAAGTGCCCCTGAGTTGTTGGTGCACAGGAGTAGTGGCGAAGAGGAAGAAAGCGTTTCATTTTGGGAAAATTTCATTTTGGAAAGGTTAAGGGCGGCGCTGCGCTAGCGGCTGAATCCATGACCTGGCACAAATCGCAGGACAACACCCAGGAATGCTATCACGCAGGCGAAATAGGCGACCGTTCGCGGGCTCGACACCGCGGGCAGATCCTTGGTGAAGAGCCTCCAGACGAACCCACCTGCAACCAGGACGAAAACTCCCTCTTGGAATATCAGTGCCAGGAAGACGGCGGAAGCAAGTAAAACCCAGCGTCCGGTGCGGTCGAGGGCGTTGGTCGCTTGACCGCCGTCGAGGACCCAGATGGGAATGAGATTCATTAAGTTTAACCAAGCGCCTGCGCGCGCCAAACCCGCCCAAAGCGGGTTGCCGGTCTGCCACCAGAGGAGCAGGCAAGCGACGGATGCGAGCAGACCGGCCAGCGGTCCCGCGAGGCTAACAGCGGCGCGGGTCGCTGCCGAAACACCAAGAGCTTGCCAGCGCACATACGCGCCGAACCCGGGCAAGAAAACGGGCATGTCCGCAGGAAGGCCGCGGCGGCGAATATCAATGTAATGACCCATTTCGTGAATCAAAATCAGCACAGCGAAACCGACGCCGAACTTCCAGCCCCACATGGCCCAATACAGCGCGAAGAAAGCGCCGAGGCTGAAGAGAAATTTGAACTTGAAAAGTGCGAGAAGCCATTTTGCTTTCGCCAGAAAAATAGCGATCGGAGCGAGCGGGCCAAGTTTTTTCGCCCAGTTATTTTTCGGCGGAGGAGGGGAAGCCTGCAAAGAGAGTTCGAGTTTGCGGACGTGATCGCGAACCCAATCGGCCTGAGTGGATTGATGTGGAAGCATTTCGAGTGACTTGCGCCACTCTGCAAGAGCCTGCGCGAAGTCGCCTTGTTCTTCGAGACGATTGGCTCGCGCGGAAAGAATCGTCAGCTCTTCTGAGAATGCGAGAGTGTGGCATTGCACGCAGGCGAGTTCCGTTGTGGCGAGTTCCCGGCCACAGGTCTTGCATTTGCGGATTGTCAGTTCACTGGTCGATGAAAACACGGAGATGGCCGATGGTCAGGCGCTTGGCACAGCGGCCGGAGGCCCATTGGCCTGAAACGGTCCGAGGATTTCCAAGCGTGGACCGGCCGTTATTTTCCAGGCGATACGCATCCCGACAAAAATGATCACCAGCCCGATGATGCCGGAAAATCCGCCCTGCAATTCGAGGAAAGGTGACGCGAGCCCAGCGAAGATGAGAGCCCCGACGATCGTGCCGACGCTCCTTTGCTGCTTCACTGGCTGGACAACGATCCCTGAATCATTCGACGAGGGAGTCGTATTGGGGTCTGCTAACGAGCTGCCCGATGACGAAGCGGAAGCAGTGGTAGCCACAGCGGGCTTCTTTTCTTTCATCATGTACGAAATTCCGAGAGGAATCGCAGAAAGCGAAACCGCGGCATACGTCAAGGCGACGGCGGCAATTTGATAACGGCGCCCGCCGACTCCATTGGAGCCCTTCTTGATGGCGGTACCGACCAGCCAGCCGACCGCCAGCGCGACGTAGCCAATTTCAATGCCCGTAATGATGCCGAAGGCCGAATACAGGATGAGGCCGGCGATTGCGCCGCCCACGCCAAACAAGATTCCGCGGACATAAATCGCATGAGTGTCTTTGGGAGTTTGCGCTTGCAGCTGCCGGGTGCATTTCTCGCAAGCGAGCATGCCGTTGATGCGAAAGTAGGTGCCGGTCAATTCCTGTTGACAGCTTTTGCAGCGATCGGAGCCAGCCGCGGACTTGTATTCCGCCGTGCCGAACTGAGGGGTGTTGGACATGGGGCCTCCGTTGTCGAGCGTGGACAGTATCGCACGAGGCACGCCCAGCGAGGGGTTCGTGTGACGAGGCGGTGGTTAAAGAGTTAAAGCGTGACCCGTCGAAGACAGGTAGACATGACTCACGAGGTGGCGTCGAGTTTGCCTTTGGGGCCGGAGATGACCGCGTGAAGCTGCGAGGAAGCGGCCTTCACGAGAGGAGCTTTGAGCTTGAGCTGAGCGGTTCGTTTGTCGAGGGCGACGGGATCTGGAGTGAGCAGCTCGAAGCGGAGAAGCTGGCAGCCGGATGGAGCGTCAGCGGAAGGATGCGGTGAGTCGGCGCTCCATTCGATGAAGAACGGGAGCAGACCGTTTGCGTCGTCTTTCAGCTTCAGAGTTTTCCAGTGCAGGACGCTGCCCTCGGGGCGCTTGCGCGAACCGGGAGTGGGTCCTTCGGCGGCGACTCCCGCCCTGGCGAGGTCGGCTGCGAGCACTTGAACGTCGCCGGGATGCGCGGCCCACCCGACGAGACGAGGTTCAGAGAGTTTTTTAAGTTCAGCATTGAGTTCGGACGAGGAGCTAGTCTGCTGCGGATCGGGCGCGATGATTTCGAGGTATCGGCGAGTGCCGAGTGAGAGGAGAGCGTTTTGCGTGCCGCGACCGGGGTGAACTCCGCCGAAGGCAGCGCGAACACCGGTGTGTTGTTCGACGAAACTGATGCCACGTTGCAGATCGTTGCAGCCGAGCAGAATATGATCGAGCATCGGTGGCACTTGATCGACTAAAGGAGGCACGTCAGATTGTTGCCGCTGATTGCCGAGGAGGGAGTTGGGAGCGACGAGCGCCGCACCTGTGATGACTACGAAGGATCGACGTGGGATAGAAGTCATGAACGATCACGAAACAACAATGTAGATTTTACGAAAGGCCAGCGCCTGACACAAGAATTGTAGTGATACGTCTCGACTCGGATTTAGCAGAAGTCTTCGTAAAATACGGTGCAGATAGAGTGAAGAATTCAATCGAAAGAGCGCGGACAAGGGATGTAGTCGGGCAGTAGCGACCCTTCACGGAAACATAGACGCGTTACAAACTAATCGCAGCGCTATTTTGGCCACGCTTTGAAAGGTAGGCGTGCCAGAAAAGACGCGCGGCTACGGCGCGATATGGCCGCCAAAGCTGGCCGAGTTTTTCGAGGCGTGCCGGCGAAGGACGCGAACGTAGTCGCTTCACTTCCTGAACGGCGACTGCCAGCGCGAGATCACCGACGGGCCAAACGTCCGGACGGCGCAATGCGGAAAGCAGATAGATGTCCGCGGTCCAGCCGCCAATGCCTTTGAGCGCGATGAGGAATTTGCGTGCAGCGTCGTCGGAAAGATCGTGAAGGTCATTGAGATCGAGATGCCTCTTGACGAGCGATTCGGCGAGCAGACGTGCGTAGAGAGTTTTCTGACGGCTGAAGCCGATCTGCCTGAGTTGCGTGTCGGAGAGTTTTAGAAATCGCGCTGGAGTGAGCGGGCCTGCCGCGCCACGCAATCGCTGAAATGCGGCGCGAGCCGAGGCGAGCGAGACCTGCTGCTCCAAAATAATGTAAACGAGTGAAGGGAAACCGGGCTCGCGAACCCAAAGCGGCGGCGCACCATACATTTCAATGACACGAGCCAAATCTGAGTCGCGAACGGCAAGTTCGCGAACACTGGATTGGAAGACCATTTCGTCGAGCATGGCGGTGAGCGTCGGCGTTTCCGTAGGTGCCCTGCGTTATCCGATTGCGCGGGAGTCGGATTCTTGGCGCAGGGACTCAACCAGGTCGGCAAGCGGCTTGGGGCCGAGGTCGCCTTTGCTGCGGTGGCGGACGCTCGCAGTGCCGGCTTCGGCTTCTTTCGGCCCGACGACGAGCATGTAGGGAATTTTTTGGAGTTGCGCGTCGCGAATCTTTGCGGGCAGCTTTTCGTTGCGGTCGTCGAGATGCACGCGGATGCCGTGATTCTTGAGCATTTCGTGAACGTGCTTCGCGTAGTCGATTACTTTTTCGCTGACGGGACAGATTTCGACCTGCACTGGTGCGAGCCAGAGGGGAAATGCGCCCGCGTAGTGTTCGATCAGGATGCCGAAGAAACGTTCGACGGAGCCAAGCAGCGCGCGATGCACCATCAACGGCTGGTGGCGAGCGCCATCGTCGCCGACATATTCCAGACCGAAGCGGGTAGGAAGATTGAAATCGAATTGAACAGTGGTGAGCTGCCAGGAGCGGCCGATGGCGTCGATTAATTTAACGTCGATTTTTGGGCCGTAGAATGCCGCTTCGCCTTCCATTTTCTTGTACGGGATTTTGAGGCGGTCCATGGTGTTGGCAAGTGCCGCCGTCGCGCGGGCCCAGTCTTCGGGCTTGCCAGCATAATTTTCCGGATGTTTAGCGTCCCAATCGGAAAGTTCAACTTCAAATTTATCAAAGCCGAAATTTTTCATCACCGCGTAGGCAAAATCGATGCAGGCTTCGACTTCTGCTTCGATTTGCGATGACATGCAGAAAATGTGCGCATCATCCTGCGTGAAGCCACGCACGCGGAGAAGCCCGTGAAGCACGCCGCTGCGTTCGTAGCGATAGACAGTGCCAAGTTCGGCGAGACGCACTGGCAAATCGCGATAACTGCGCAGTTTTGCTTTGTAAATCAGGATGTGGCCGGGACAATTCATCGGCTTGAGCTGGTAATCGGCTTTTTCGACTTCGATAGGGCCGAACATATTTTCTTTGTAGAAATTCGCGTGGCCCGAAGTCTTCCAGAGGTCGAGCCGCATGATGTGCGGCGTGTATACAAGATCATAGCCGCGCTTGATGAGCTCTTCGCGCAGCCAGTTTTCAATGATGTTGCGGATGAAACCGCCCTTTGGATGCCAGAAGATCAGGCCCGGGCCAGCTTCTTCCTGAATGCTGAACAGATCGAGTTCCGGTCCAAGCTTGCGGTGATCGCGGCGTTTGGCTTCTTCGAGACGGTGGAGATATTCGTCGAGCTCCTTTTGCGTGAAAAACGCCGCGGCATAAATGCGCTGCAACTGCGGATTGCCTTCCTGGCCCTTCCAATAAGCGCCTGCGACGCTCATCAGCTTGAACGCCTGAATGCGTTTGGTCGAAGGAATGTGCGGGCCGCGGCAGAAATCGATAAATTTTCCGGTGGCATAAAATGAAACCATGGGCTCAGTAACTTTTTCTTCGACGAGCTCGCACTTGAAAATCTGGTTGGATTTCTTGTAAAGCTCGAGGGCTTCAGGCTTCGGCATATACTTGCGTTCGTTCTGCAAATCCTGCGCGGCAAGCTCGTGCATTTTCTTTTCGATTTTTACGAGGTCGTCGGGAGTGAACGGTTCTTCGCGCAAAAATTCGTAGAAGAAGCCGTTATCGACCGGCGGGCCAATACCGAGCTTCACGTTGGGGTAAAGCTCCATCACGGCAGCGGCAAGGAGGTGTGCGGCAGAATGACGGAAGACAAAAAGCGAGTCGGGATGTTTGTCCGTGAGGATTTTTAGCTTGAGGTCTTGTTCGAGCGGGCGGCGCAGATCGATCAAGTAGCCGCCGTCGTCGACCGGATCACCAAAATTCGAAAGCGCGCCGTTGTTTGAATAGACCTTGGCGACCAATGCGGCGTCAGCGAGACGCGGGGAAATGCTGCGAGCGATGTCGGCAGCAGTCGTGCCCTTGGGCACATCTTTGACGCTGCCATCAGGCAAAGTGACGTGAATCGTTTCCATTTTATTTACCTCAGGGTTTGCAAGGACAAACCCTGAAACCCGGGGCTCCGTTGCGACAATTGGAATCACCTAGCTTATCGGCGGGGGAAAAGAGGGTCAAGGCGATGGACCGTGCGCGGACTGGGCCTTCCGTGCGCTGCTAGAAGGCGGCGTAAAGCCGCAGCTATATTTTCTGCAGAGGCAGGTACAATCCTTGTCTTACATTGCTGGCTGCGTGTGGAGAAAGGTAGCGAATGAAACGGTTCCTATTCGGTGTGGTCGTGCTGGCGGGAATTTTATCTGGAGCGCGCGGGCAAAGCGATCGCGTGCAGACAATCAAAGGTCCTGACGAGCGGTTCAAGGTGGACATCTTGGTGGTGGTGGCGCATCCGGATGACGAAGGCGGAGTGACGCCATATTTGGCGCGGGCAATTTACGATGAGCATAAACGTGTGGCGGTGGTGTATACGACGCGTGGCGGAAGCGGCGGAAATGACTACGCTCGCGAGCATGGTCCGGCTCTGGCGGATATTCGTGAGCAGGAAGCGCGACAGGCTTGCGCGAAACTCGGAATCACGAACGTGTGGTTTTTGGATGGCAAGGACACCGCTTCCCAAAATGTGCTGAATTCGCTCGGGAATTGGGGACATGGCGCAAATCTGGAAGCGCTGGTTCGCATGGTACGGCTGACGCGGCCGGAGGTGGTCATCTCGTGGCTGCCCGGGATTTTTATTGGAGAGAACCACGGCGATCATCAGGCGTCGGGCGTGCTTGCGACGGAAGCGTTCGACCTGGCGAATGACCCGACAGCGTTTCCCGCGCAGGTAGCCGGGGCTTCGAAGCGGCTGGAAATTTATTTGGAAAATTTGACGCTGTGGCAGCCGAAGAAACTTTATTTTTTTAGTGATGCCGACGATCAGAAACAGTTTGCGGGAACCGGGCCAGCGTATTCGATTCGTGAAATTTCGCCTTCACAGAAAAAACCGTATTGGCGGTTGGCGATGAATGCGGCTATGCCGCACTTGACGCAATTTCCTGAGGACATTCAACGGCTCACGAAGATGAGTGATGAAGATCTTAATAAGATGATGAGCGATCCGAAGGCTGGATGGTGGCCGGAGCCAATGACTTTGATTTTTGGGAAAGCCGCAGTGCCGACGGAACGGACCGCCGATGTGTTTGCGCAGGCGCGTTCTCAGGAGAATCAGCCAGCCGAAATGGCCGGCTCCAAAGGTACATCGATCCCTTACGCGGAATTGGCGGGACCATGGTCGTATTACCAGGAATTCCGCAGGCGGCACGGGGAATTGCCCGAAGCGAAGATGCCTGAGATCGCAGTGAAGGCGGGATCGACGTTGACTGTCCCGCTCGTCGTTACTCATTCTCCGAATCAGGAAGTAGAACTGACAGTGACTGCGCCGAACGGATGGCAGGTGATGAATGGCGCGGGACGTTTGCGGTTGCCGGCAGAAAATAAAACAGCACTGAACGTGGAAATCGTTACTCCAGGGACCAGCAAAGAGGAATTGAAAGGCTCGCAGCCAGTTGAAATTGTTGTCGGAGTGAGTGCCGGAGGAACTGCGCCAAGTAAAGTACGCTTGCGAGTGTTCCTGAAAGCCAGCGCGTTGCCTCAGTAACAAGCGGACAACCGATGAGAGATTCCTCGCTTCGCCTGCCTTGTGTTGGCAGGCTCGGAATGACGGCTTTTGCAAGCCCGGGCGCAACATGTTGCCCCCCGACAACCGAAATACGAACAGCCGAGTGCGATTATTTTTTTGAGCGCGCGGCTTCCATTTGTTCCCAGGTGGATTCGGGGAGCATCAGCAGGTCGTTAAATTCGCCGGCACCTTGCAGCCATTGGCCGCCGTCGATCACGACACATTCGCCGTTGATGTAGGGCGCCATATTGCTGATGAGGAATGCCGCGAGGTTGGTGAGTTCTTCGTGGCGGCCGAAGCGCTTCATGGGATTTGAATTGCGCGAGTGCTCTTCGAATTGCTTTGAAGGAATCAGGCGCGACCATGCGCCTTCGGTGGGAAACGGGCCCGGTGCGATGGCGTTTAGGCGAATGTTGTACTTGGCCCATTCGACGGCGAGCGATGTGGTCATTGCAAGGACACCCGCTTTTGCGCAGGCCGAGGGCACCACAAAGCCCGAGCCGCAATTCGCTGCGGCGTACGTTGTCGTGATGCTCAAGACGTTGCCAGGTTTTTTCTGAGCGATCCACTTGCGTGCGAACGCTTGCGTGCAATGAAACGTGCCATTGAGCACGATGCTTACGACGGTGTTGAATGCGTTGGGCGAAAGTTTCTCGGTACGTGCCATGAAATTCCCAGCGGCATTGTTGATGACGGTGTCGATGCGGCCAAACTCGGCGTCGGCTTTGTCGGCGGCAGCCTCGACCGCGGCAAAATCGCGCACGTCGCACATGGTGTAAGCCGCGGAGCCTCCGGCACGGCCAATTTCTTCGCAGGTTTCTTTGAGCGGATCTTCGCGGCGGCCGATCAGGAACAACTTTGCGCCCAGCGACGCGAAACGGAGCGCCATCGAGCGGCCCAGACCTGTGCCGCCGCCACTGAGAAAGATTGCCCGGTCTTTCAGAAGGTCGCTTTGGAACACGACTCACCATCCTGCGCAGCCACGTTGCAGGCAAGCGCCGGTTGCATTATAGGGCAGTCGCCGCACAGCGACGGTGCTTGCAAATAATTTCGTGCAAGACATCGCATTGAGATCAAGTTTGGTGGAGTTCTGAGCTAAAAGAGGCCGGGGAGGAAACGTGGCTTGGAGCCCATGGCGGCCGCGTAGTCGGGATTGGCGAGCAGGACGCGCTCTTCCGTGGAAAGGCGCAGCGTGAGTACGATGACGTGAGCGATGGCACCAGTGATGGCCGTGATCCATGCGGTATGAATCAGCGGCAGCGCGATCATTTCTACAAAGACCGCGGCATAGTTGGGATGGCGCACGTAGCGGAAGGGCCCACTGGTGATCACGCCGAGGCGGGTTGAATCCATCACCTGGACGTTCCAGTGTTCACCGAGCGTTCGAATCACCCACCAGCGAACGATATTCGCGGTGATGAAAAGAAAGAGCATGGGAATCGCAAGCGAGGGCAAAAACGGGCGGCGCAGGAACACCACTTCCGCGGCTGCGCCAATCAGAACGAGGGTGTGAAACAGTGCCATCCAGCGAAAGTTCGGATCGTTCACTTTCGCTGCGCCGCGCGCGGCCATTTCCTGCTGATGGCGTTTTGAAATGCGCAGTTCGAAAATGCGCATCGCCGCTACGGCAAGCAACAAAGCCAAAAACAGGATGACGCTCAGTTCCATTGGAGAAGCAGGAATTCGGCGCTGAACCCGGGGCCAAACGCCGCGGCAAGCGCGATGTCGTTTTTCTTAAGCGGCCGCTTTTCGAGCCATTCCTGCAGGATAAAAAGAATCGTGGCGCTCGAGAGATTTCCGACGGTGCCCAAAATATCCCACGAGGGCTGCGTGTCGCATTTGCTGAGGCCGAGTTCCTTCTCGACATTGCTCAACAAACGAGAGCCGCCGGGATGCAGAATCCAGCCGCGAATCGCGTCGCGCGTCTGGCCGTGACGCGACAAGAAACCGTCGACAAGTCCTTCGATTTTTGCGCCAATCATTTCCGGCACATCTTTCGCAAGAAGGATGTGAAAGCCGGAATCCTTCAAATCGAACCCCATTGCGCCAAGGGAATCAGGGAAGGTGTAGGTCTCCGACGCGAGGATGCGCGGTCCAGCAGCGCTTTCATTGCGGCTGATGATCACCGCAGCCGCACCATCACCAAACAAAATCGAGGAAATCAAATTTGCCTGCGAAATATCCTTGCGTTGAAAGGTGAGCGAGGGCAACTCTACGGAAATGATCAGCGCGTTGCCATCGGGGTGCGATTGCAAATAATCGGAAGCGCGGCCCAAGGCCATTGCGCCAGCGGCGCAGCCAAGCTCCGTAAATGGCATGCGGCGAACATCGGGGCGAAAGCCCATGAGGTTAATCAGGTGCGCATCGAGCGAGGGAATCATGAAGCCGGTACATGACACGGTGATGATCAGATCGATGTCCTGAGCGGTCATTCCCGCGCGCTTCAGGCATTCTTTCGCGGCGCGTTGGCCCAGTTCGATGGCGTTCTGCATGTACTCCAGATTCGTTTTTTCGAGTGAACGTGGCTCAACCGTGTAATCAATCGGAAAGAGAACGTGGCGGGTATGGACTTGCGCATTGTCCACGATGGACATCATCGCTTCGAGGCGGCGCTCTGGAATATCGAACACACGACCCATGTAGTACTTCACGTCTTCGCGGGTAATCGTATGCGGCGGCACCGCCGTGGCCGTGGCGACGACGGCGCAGGGAGATTCGTAGCCGTTTCTTACCTTCTTCGCTTCCATTGATGTTGTCATCTGGGCCGGAGAAAGTTCGCTCCCGTCTCTAGTAGTTTTAAGAATGAAACACAGCTGTATTCCATTTGTTGCGCGAAGACGATTGCGCGACACTGTATCGCATATTGGCGGAATTGGCCGAGACTTTTGTCAAACTCACGGCCGAAGCCGTGAACCCTTGAGATTCAGCACCATTGTACGCGAAAGAGCTAGCCAGCGGCTTCCTGGCTGGCGCGAATTTCCTGCCAGCGACGGGGCCGCTTATTGGCCTGCAGAACCTTTTTGCGCAGGCGGATGGACTTCGGCGTAATTTCCACGAACTCGTCGTCAGCGATAAATTCGATAGCTTGTTCGAGGCTCAACTCGCGATGCGGAATCAGGCGGATGGCTTCGTCCGCACTGGAAGAGCGCATGTTCGTCAATTTCTTTTCGCGAGTGACGTTCACTTCCATGTCCTGTTCGCGGGAATTTTCGCCGACGATCATGCCTTCGTAAACGTCGATGGTCGGTCCCACAAAAAGTTCGCCGCGCTCCTGAATATTCCAAAGCGCATAAGCAGTGGAAACCCCGGCGCGATCGGCGACCAGGGCACCCGTGGGACGCAGGGCCATTTCGCCGCCGTATTCGATCCAGTCATCGAAGATCGAATGGATCAACGCCGTGCCGCGCGTGTCGGTCAGAAGCTGGCTGCGCAGACCAATCAGTCCGCGAGACGGAATGCGAAAGTCCATGCGCACGCGGCCTGAACCGTGATTGCTCATCTTTACCATTTCGCCGCGGCGGCTGCCAAGCGTTTCCATGATGATGCCGATGAAGTTATCGGCGACGTCGATGACCAGACGCTCCTGGGGTTCGAGCTTTTTACCGTTTTCGGTACGCACAACGATTTCCGGTTTGCCAACCATTAACTCAAAGCCTTCGCGCCGCATGGTTTCAATGAGAATCGCAAGTTGCAATTCACCGCGGCCCAGCACGCGAAACGATTCGGGAGTGTCGGTATCTTCCACGCGAATCGAAACATTGGTAAGCAGCTCTTTTTGCAGACGATCGCGCAAGTCGCGCGACGTCAAATAACTTCCTTCGCGGCCGGAAAGGGGACTGGAATTGACGGTAAAAATCATTGCCAGCGTCGGCTCGTCAATGATCAGCGGCTCAAGCGGCGCGGGATTGGAAAGATCGGTAATGCTTTCGCCGATCTGGATGCCTTCGACGCCCGCAAGCGCCACGATGTCGCCTGCCTGCACTTGCTCTGCTTCATCGCGATCGAGTCCGCGGAACGTGAAGAGCTTGGTGATTTTTGTGGATTGTAGTTTGCCGTCGAGCTTGCTGATGCCGACTTCCGTTCCGCGCTGCAGCGTGCCATTGAAGACGCGCGCGATGGCGATGCGGCCAAGAAATTCGCTGTAGTCGAGGTTCATTACCTGAAGCTGAAGAGTGGCCGCCGGGTCGCCCGCTGGAACAGGAATACGCTCCACAATCGTTTCGAACAATGGCAGCAGGTCCTTGGAACTATCACCCGCAGTGCGGTGCGCGACACCTTCCCGCGCGTTTGTGTAGATCACCGGGAAATCGAGCTGATCTTCCGTGGCGTCGAGGTCAATGAAGAGGTCGTAGATTTCGTCGAGGACTTCCTTAGGCCGGGCGTCCGTGCGATCAATCTTATTTAGAACGACTACCGGCGGGAGTTTCGCAGCCAGCGCCTTTTGCAAGACATAGCGCGTTTGCGGCAGTGGCCCTTCGCTGGCATCGACTAGCAAGACGACGCCGTCCACCATGCGCAGTGCGCGTTCCACTTCACCGCCAAAGTCGCTGTGACCCGGCGTGTCAACGATGTTGATTTTCGTGTCGTGAAAAAACAGCGCCGTATTCTTGGCAAGGATAGTGATGCCTCGCTCGCGTTCCAGATCATTCGAATCCATCACGCGCTCGACGACGGCTTCGTTGGCGCGAAAAATGCCGCTCTGCCGGAGCATGGCATCCACCAGCGTGGTTTTGCCGTGGTCGACGTGGGCGATGATGGCGATATTGCGTACTTTGTGATTCATGACTCCGCTTTCGTTTTCCTTCAACTGTGACCGTGAAGCGGTCACTGGTTAGAGACAAAAATAGCTGCTGGAACAACCAGCAGCCTTTATGAATCTCCCTTTTAATCAATGCGACCCAGGTATACCCGGATCAGGAATTCTCAGGTGTGGCGTTGCAACAATAGTTTATCAAAGGTGGGGCGCTCCGGCCAGCGCCGATGCGGGTTCTCAGGTTAGTGAGTCACCCAATCGTTGGTCATCTGACTTTTCGCCGTGCACTAAGCAATCAAGAGTGCATGTTTCTGCAGGATTCTTCCTAACGAATCAAAGTATGAACGCGATAGACTACGGGCCGTGTCTCTATGAATCAGATTCTGGTTTACGCCGATTCTCTCACCTGGGGCATCATACCCAACACCCGCAATCGATTGCCTTTTGAGGAGCGCTGGCCGGGCGTGGTCGAGAACAAGCTCAACGCCTCCGGCCACAGGCTGAGATTGATTGAAGATTGTCTGAACGGCAGGCGTACCGTATGGGATGACCCATTCAAACCTGGGCGAAAGGGACTTGCTGGTCTGGCGCAACGAATTGAGATTAACTCGCCGTTGTCGCTCGTCATTCTTATGCTGGGAACGAATGATTTTCAGTTTTCGCATCCCTATAACGACGCCTGGTCAGCCGCTCAAGGGATGGCCACGCTTGTAAACGAGATTCGTAACGCACCCATCGAGCCTGGAATGCCTGTGCCGCCGATTTTGTTGGTGTGCCCACCGCAAATTCGCAGTCCGCGCGGGAGCATGGCGGAAAAGTTTCGTGGCGCCGACCTGAAATGCACGGGACTCGCCGAAGCCTATGCGCAAGTAGCTGCAAGCCTCGCATGCCACTTTTTTGACGCGCAGACTGTCACGAGCACCAGTGACATCGATGGCGTGCATCTTGATGCGGATCAGCACTTAAGATTGGGCAGCGCTCTTGCGGAAATTGTGCGGTCGATTCTCTTTTAATTTGGGCAGCGACAACTCGGGCTCTTCTTAATTGTGGCTTTCTACCCGGAGTCCTTGGTTCTCTTTTCGGCATCGGCTATCGCACGCGCGAGCTTTTTCATGCCGTCGGGAAGGTTTGACGAAAAAGTAGATTCTACTTGCGAGCGAAACGTTGCCGCATTCTCGCCTTCTAAGACAACCCGCTGCGTAAGACGGGTCCGCTGGTCTGTCAACGGGTCAAAACGCCATTCAAAAGACAGCACTGCTCGCTCCAATTGCAACTCGATCATGGCCGTATGGGGGGCAGTGACCGCGCGGAGAAGCCAGCGCAACGGTTCTTGTCCCGGTAAGTACGTCGTCCCGTGCGAGCCGGCCGCGAATGGCCCATCTAACTCGAATTTTGCTGGCGGGTCATCCCAATTGGCGACATTCGCCCAATAATTCCATGCGAAAGCCAGGCTCGCATCCGTCTCTACTGAATGTGTCAGCTCCCAAAAGTTGTCTGACATAAAATTCCGCTTCCTCGCTCGACAAGTGATCGTCGCTAGATCAAGCCGAATACCCGCCAGCTACATGATATCCTTTGCGGGTTTTTAACCGTGTTCTGCTCTTGTGTTTGTCTTTCATCGTGGTTTACGAAGGAGTTGTCCCCAATGTCATCGCTTCGTCGCCTGATGGCCTCTGTGCCTTGCCTTTGCATGTTAACGATGGCGATTTTTTACGCGCCGCTGGCGTTTGCGCAGCAGGACAAGCGCGCTGACCTTGCCAAGATCTTCGACAAGCGCGAGGTGATGATTCCCGTTCGCGACGGCGTGAAGCTGCACACGGAAATTTACACGCCGAAAGACGCAAAAGAGCCGCTGCCGATGCTGTTGGACCGCACACCGTACGGAATTTCCGCACCTGACAAGGGGATGAGCGGCCAGCTGTTTCGCTACTCGGACCTGTACGCCGACGGCTATATTTTTGTTTTTCAGGACATTCGCGGACGTTACGGCTCCGAAGGTAAATTCGAAATGTTGCACACTGCGCCAGACCCAGGAGACCCGAAGGGCGTCACCGAGAGCACGGACACCTACGACACGATCGATTGGCTCATCAAAAATGTGGCGAAAAATAACGGGCGCGTCGGGATGAACGGGATCTCTTATCCCGGATACCTGGTGACCATGGGCATGGTGAATCCGCACCCCGCTCTCAAAGCCGTTTCCGAACAGGCCTGCATGGGCGATACGTGGCTGGGCGACGATTTTTTTCATAACGGGGCGTTTCGGCTGACATACGGATTCGAATACACGGCGCTTCTAGAAAGCTCGAACGAAAATTTCAGTTTTCCCTTTGACCGGTTCGATATGTTCGAGTGGTATTTGAGACTTGGCGCGCTTTCGAATGCCAATGAAAAATATTTTCACGGCAAAATTCCCACGTGGAACAATTTCGTCAACCACAGCAGCTACGATGATTTCTGGAAGCGTCACGCCGTTGCCTACACGCTGCATGAACCGACCGTGCCCAACCTGAACGTGGCCGGCTGGTTCGACCAGGAAGATTTCTTCGGACCCATGATGACTTACGCACGGCTCGAAAAGTCAGACAGGAAAAATCACAACTTCCTCGTCGTCGGCCCGTGGAATCACGGGGGCTGGGCGCACGGTCCGGGCAAATCACTCGGTGACATTCCGTTTCACAGCGATACCGGAGTCTACTTCCGCCAAAAAATCGAAGCGCCGTGGTTTGCGTATTGGCTGCACGACAAAGGCACGTTGCCAGTGAAGGAAGCGACGACGTTCCAGACCGGCAGCGATGTGTGGACGTCGTTCGACGCGTGGCCGCCGAAGGAAGCGCAGACCAAGCATCTCTACTTTCAGGCAGACGGAAAACTTTCATTCGACGCGCCGCAGACGGATGCCAAGGACGCCGCGGACAGTTACATCAGTGATCCAGCGCATCCCGTGCCATATCGCCGGCGGCCGGTGGATATGACTTATCCGAGCGATCATCCGGGAAGTTGGTTCACGTGGCTGGTGCAGGATCAGCGCTTTGTTGATGGGCGGCCGGACGTGCTGACGTGGCAGACCAGCTTACTACAGGACGATGTAACCGTTGCGGGCAGCGTGGTAGCGAAACTTTTCGCTTCAACTACTGGAAGCGACGCGGACTGGGTCGTCAAACTGATCGATGTTTACCCGGAAAAAGTGGAAGAGGATTGGAAACTTTCCGGATTTGAGCTGATGATTGCAGACGAAATTTTTCGCGGCCGCTATCGCAACTCCTTCGAAACGCCGGAACCCCTTACGCCGAATCAAGTGACGCCATTCTCGGTCGATCTGCATTCGGCGAATCACGTATTCAAAAAAGGCCATCGCATCATGGTGCAGGTGCAGAGTACCTGGTTCCCGTTGTACGACCGCAACCCGCAGAAATTCGTGCTGAATATTTTCGAAGCGAAAGAAGCGGACTACCAGAAGGCCACGCAGACGATTTATCGCTCGAAGAAATATCCGTCGAGCGTTGAAATCGATGTTCTTGCTGCTAATGCGACATCTGAGCGCAAATAAAAAAGCGAGGGAATCCACGGGATTCCCTCGCCTTTTACTCGATTGAAGTGAGCCGCTACCAGATCAAGCGCAAGCCGAGCTGCATCGTTCGGCTGCCGCCGTTGAATTGGTGATTGTTGAGGAACAGGTTGCCGGAGGTTACAAAAATATAGCCGGCGCTGAGGGGGTTAGCATTTGTGGTCTGGTCAATGGTGCCGTTGTTCGTTGGCAAGCCGATGCTGAAATTCCGGTGGTTGAACGTGTTGTAGGTTTCCGCGCGGAATTGGAGCGAGAAACGTTCCGTGATCTTTGTATTCTTGAGCAGCGACATGTTCCAAATGTTCAAGCCGGGTGTCCCCACCGTGTCTCGGCCGGCATTCGCCTTAGCGCCGACCCCGGCTTGAATGAACCGCGCAGTCGGATTGTCAGCAAGGTAGCCGACAGTAAATGCTGACGCGAGTGTCGGATCCACGCACTGGTTCGGATCCGTTGCCGGGTTGCAAGACGCCGAAGGGTCATCGGCATGATTGGGATCGCAATCACCGAAGGACGTAGCTCCGCCCGGTCCGAAATTGCACACGGGCGTAACAGTTGATCCAGTCAGTCCATGTCCGTTCGGATTAATGATGGTGCGGTCGCCAGCAGCATCTCCGTTTGCGTTCGAATCGACGCCCGAGAGCGGAGTCACTGGCTGGCCGGATTCGGCCAGATATGTGCCTCCCCATTCCCATCCGTGCGCGAGGACTTTTACAAAACCATGCTCGGTTGGCACGTTAGGAATTTCATAAAGGAAGGAAAGCGCAAACTTGTGCCGGATGTCCAGGGCCGACAAGCCACGCTCGCCCGCGAAGTCAAAACCGTCCTGCGCGCGGCGCGGGTTCACGCGGCTGCTGAACAGTTCATTCGTTGAATTGTCGATGTTCTTCGAGAAAGTGTAGTTCGCGCGAAGATAGATTCCCTTTGCGAACCGATGGATGAAGTCGACCGAGCCGGAATGGTACGTGCCCGAGCCGATGGGAGGAAATGTGGTTACGCTTCCAAAGAACCCGTCACCGGAAAGAGGAAGAGGATTGAAGTTGTCGAAACTCTCGAGCGTACTGGCGGGATTCGCAACTGCCGCTGGCACGTCGCTAGCATTGATGTACGTCGGAAGAGGCGTGATGCCGCCGCCCGCAAAATGCGGGTCAAATGCCGACGCCGAATTCAACCTTCTTTGTACCGGCAATTCGAGGCTGCGCGTTCCCACATAGCGCACTTCGAAGCTGGTGTTCCGGAAGAGCTCGTGTTGAACGCCCAAGGTCCAGGTAATCACCTTTGGCGACACATGATCGGGAATCAAGGACTGAGTTGCAGCCCGCGCATCCGCTTGCGTTACGGGTGGTACGTTCACCTGCAGCAGGCCGCCAAATTGCAGGAAGCCCTGGCCCGCTGCTGGATTGGTAGGATTGGCTGGATCGAAGGTGGCACACCACTGTGGCGCTCCGGCAAGGGTGCAGGTGAGCCCTGGATTCTGTTCCGATTGCAGCTGAGGCGGCAGGCTGTTGATTGCGAAGTTGTTCGGGACGACGTCATAAGCGAGGCCCGCGCCGCCGCGAACCGCCCATTTCCCGTTGCCACGCGGATCCCAGGCGAAACCGAATCGCGGCATGAAGTTGTTGGTGTCAGGCTTCGGTGCCCGGAAGGTCAGTCCGAGAGCGGGATCATCTGAAATGCCGTTGATTGCCTGCAAATTTTCATCGCGAGGCACGCCGCTATACTCGTATCGCAGTCCGAGGTTCAGTGTAAGCCTCGGCGTGATCTTCCAGTCGTCCTGCACAAACCAGTAGAATGCATTGTAATTTTCGGCAACGCTGCCGGACCCTGCTCCGCGCAGCGCGCCGTTGGCGCCCGTTGGCACAAAGTCGTTTATGAACTGGCTGAGCGAAGCGTAATCCCATTCTCCCCGGGCACGCGGCAACGTGTTCGTCGGCGAAATATACTTCCGCGCTTCGACCCCGAACTTAAACGTGTGCTTCCCGCGAATGTAGGAAATATTGTCTACCCATTGATAGACGTTCTGCGCGTAGCCCTGTGGGGCAAGTCCGTTGGGCCCAAGGTTGCTCCCAAGTTCGTCTACTTCCACGTTAGGAAAATTTTGGAAGCCACTGGGCACCACCAGGTTCGGACCGTTAAGCCGGGAATAGGAGGTCCGGAAATCATTAATTACGTTGTTCGCGATTGACCATGCATCCGTGAAAATAACTTTCCGCGCATCCGAGCTGTTCGTTCCCAGGAATTGTGCTTGTGGTTGCGACGGATTGAAATCTGGCGCGCGAAACCTGTCATACAGAAAACGGCCGCGCAGCTGGTGTTTGCCAAGACTCAAGTCCGCGTTGACGATGAAGTCATGCTGGTTGGCAAAATTGGGTGCGATGGACTGAATTGTGCCCACTGGAATTGCCTGTCCGTTCACGACGACAGTCGAGTCCGCAGTTGCCGCGACTGGGAACTGACTCAGTATGTCGCTCACCGCACTGTCGTGCGCGAGTGACGTCAGGGTTGCCAGGCCATCGGCGGTCGGTGACGAGAAGGTCGGGCTGGACGAAGCCAGGCCATTGTTCTGGAATTCGTACGCTCCATAAACGAAGAATTTGTTGTGAACGATCGGGCCGCCGGCGCTGGCACCCGCTCGGTTGTAGTCGAAACGGTCCTTTAGACCGCGCTGCTTCTGCAAATTGTCGAACGCGTCGTAATTCCGGTTGCGGTTGTATCCCCATCCCGCGCCATGCCAGTTGTTCGTGCCGGACTTGGTCACGATGTTGAACTGTCCGCCTGCCGAATGTCCGTTCTCCGCGGTGAACTGATTCGTCAGAAGCGTGAACTCCGCCACCGATTCCTGAATAACAGGTTGTGTTGGGCCGTTTGTATCAATCTTGTTGTCGTCGACGCCGTCGATTGAAAATCCGTTAAAACGCGGCCGCGTTCCGCCAATGGATCCGCCGGATCCAAGTACGCCACCCTGTTGCGTCGTTGTGCCTGGCGCATACACGGAGTATTCCTTTACGTCACCACCGGTGGTGTTGATCGGAATGTCCTGAACTACACGACCGCTGAACGTCGCCTCCAGGGTCGACGATTCCGTCTTCACCAGGTCCGCGCCCGCTTCCACTTCAACGGTCGCAGACACAGAACCCAGTTCCAATTGAACCTTTGCTTCCGCTACCTGATTCGAGGCCACCGTTACGCCTTTTTGTACGGCTTTCTTGAATCCGTCCTTTTCCACACTTACCGTGTAGGTTCCCACCAGCAAGTTGGGGAACACGTAAGTCCCGGCGCTCGAAGCCGACGTGGTCACTGCAACTCCTGTAGCTTCGTTCTGCACGGTCACCTTCGCTTCTTCGATACTGGCCTGGCTGTTGTCTGTAACGGTCACGCGGAGCGTACCGTCCAGTCTTTGCGCTCGGGCCGCGGTGCCCAGCAAAAGACAAATCATTGCTGCCAGCGCTGTCACAATCAGTCTGCGCATTGCGATGTCTCCTTCGAAGTATCCCTTTGTGCGATGCCGCACCTCTTCTCCGTTCCGGCTTTCGCCCGCTCGTGCTGAGGTCGCTAGCTTTTGCACAATTGGTTGACATAGGAATGGCATCTCTTTGGCCAGCTAGGACAATTTGTCCCTTAATTTCGTCTCGTATTTGTCTTAGCCCGTATCCGCAAGCGTCGTAGGGGTGTTGCGAGATGAATGTTTAGTGAGGCCGTGAAAATCACTGCTCGGATTACATAGAATTTAGAACTTATCCGCCCTGCTCGACTCCCTTCCTACTGTTTTTAAAACTAGCTACGTTCTTTCGTAACCGCTCCTGCTCTTTCGTTTTATGAAACATTTCTAGGAATTATTTCGTATCTATTCCAAACACTTTCGCGTTTTCTGCGTCTATTGGTTTAAGGGCGTGTGATGACTCCGAACTTCAGCTCAACTGTGGATCCTCCCATGGACTCAGGTCTGCTCCAGGACTCCCCCAACAAAGCGCGCTACCTGCGCTTCGGTCCTTTTCATATAGATCAGCAACGCCAGCAGGTTTTTCGTGGCGGAACGCGCCTGCGCTTGCAAGGCAAGGTCTACCAGGTGCTGATCGTGCTCTTGCAAAAGCAGGGCGAAGTGGTCACTCGCGACGAGCTGAAACAGGCCTTGTGGCCGGCCGACACACACGTCAATTACGATGCAAACGTCAACACCACTGTGAACAAGTTGCGGCAGGCTCTTGGCGAATCCACGGATAAGCCGCTCTATATCGAAACGATTCCACGAAAGGGCTACAGCTTCATAGGCACTGCGGAATTTTCGGACACTCCGTTTCCTGTCGCCGCGGCGCCAAAGTCCCAAGGGTCGGGATCTGTCATTCCCGGTGATAACGCGGCAGAATCGCCGGATGGTGCGCCGCGCTCGAACAAATGGCTCACGGTTATTATTGTCGGGCTAATCCTCGCCGGCATGCTCCTGGGAGCAGGTGCCGCAACCTTTTGGATTTCCCACTTCGCGCCGCAGATGCGCCACTCGGCTGTGAAAACGGCTCAGTACTTTCCTTCAGGCACCAGCGCTTGCTGACATTTATTTTCGATGAAAGGCCAGGCCTTTGGTTCGCCCGGCATTCAGTTGAAACCCGCTGACATTTCCTTTGCTATCCCGCTCGAAGATAAATTCCAAACCCTCGTCGTCCGCTACAAATGTGTTCTGCCCCACGGGGCGAAGCGTCAATTGCTGCGAACTGTGCAGAAAACCATCTCCGTTCTGAACGTTTTGCAGCATTAATTTTACGCCTGCGACGCCAAGCGTATATGTTGTGAGAAGCTCCTCGCTTCTAAAATTTCCTCCGTAGGCGTTCAATTGATCCGCCGAAAGTGGGATGGTCTCCTTTTTGTCATGCGAGCTACCGTCGCTTTCCGCGGTCGGCTTCGGCTCTTTCATTTCCTTGGCTAAAAACACGTCCGCCACCTGGTGAGCGCGTTTTTCCGGATTGGCGTTCGCCACATTGCATAAGCACACCACCGAGAAGTGCTGCTCTGGAAAACGCAATAGCTGAGCCCGGTAACCGCCCCAGGAGCCGCCGTGATCCACGAATCGCAACCCGCGATACCGGCCGACAAACAATCCTTTGGCGTAGTCCAGCGTTTTGCCGCTATTCAATTTTCCCGGTTCCTGAATCTCGTTTAGAAAAGCCTCTCCACCTACCTTGCCGGAATAAAAATTCTCATCCCATTTCAGAAGATCCTCGACCGACGTGTGCACCGCGCCATCACCCGTTTGTTCGAAGTAGGAAACGTTCAACACGTACCCTCCTTCTTTCGGGTCGTACGCCAGCGCGCGATTGGGCACCAGCTGCGTATGTTCGTTGCGAAAAACGGTGTGCTTCATTTCCAGTGGCTCGAAAATATTCTCCGCGGCAAACTCGCGCAGCGATTTTCCGCTGACGCGCTTTACAATCACCGACAGAAGAAAAAATCCCGAATTGCTGTAAAGCCAGTCGCTTCCCGGTTCGAAGTTCAGCGCCTTTTGCCTCGCGATGATCGCCAGTGCATCATCATCCGTCGTCACGCTATCGGTGTTCACACCGGCAAGGTCAAACAAAGTCAGATAATCCCGCAATCCACTGGTGTGGTTCAGCAGATGCAGGATCGTAATCTTGTGGCCGTAATCGGGTATTTCCGGGAGATATTTGCGAACGTCATCCTGAACGGAGAGCTTGCCCTGTTTTTCCAGCAGCAAAATACTGGCGGAGGTGAATTGTTTCGACGTCGAGCCGATGTCGAAAACAGTTTGCGGCGTAATCGGCACGCCTTCTTCGATGTTCGCGAGCCCGTACCCTTTTTTGTAGACAATCTTCCCGCCTCTGGCTACTGCAAGCGCGCAGCCCGGCGAGCCCGGCATGCTCAAGTCCGCGAACACCTCATCCGCGGCTTTTGTGGTTTTCTCCTGAGCATCAGCAAGTCCGCCGGACGCCAAAAGAATTGCGAATGCGATAATCCCTGCGCGAAATATCTTCACAAAGTTTCTGGTCCGATTCATGATGTGTGGCGCTCCTGGCGTTGAACGCCCGCGAGTCTATTCACACACCTGCTCGCGCGCAACCACTTTCCGCGTAGCGCCTGCCTCTGTTAAATTTTGTGGCCATGCTTACAGTCGTCACTCGCGCCGTCAGTCCTGCCCTCGCCAGCTGTGAACTCAGTTTCATTCCGCGCCAGCCAATTAATCTTGCAATCGCACACCAACAGCATCATGCGTACGAAAAGTTGCTCGCATCGCTTGGCGCCCGCGTTATTTCTCTGCCTGCTTAACGCGAACTTCCCGACTCCATGT